>Ga0302200_10000062_pt1 | contig 111193 bp, 77 predicted proteins | sample II_Bog_N3_1_FD_194585 | JGI IMG/M metagenome (GOLD analysis project Ga0302200, IMG submission 194585) | Peat permafrost microbial communities from Stordalen Mire near Abisko, Sweden - II_Bog_N3_1 | ecosystem: Environmental > Terrestrial > Soil > Wetlands > Peat | place: Sweden: Abisko...
CGTGGTAAAATCCGTCGTCTGCGTGCCCAGCACTTCCGGCAACACCGGCGGGTCGAGGAAGACCGGATGTCCCGTCAAGGCCGTCTTCACATCCAGCGCCACGTTGGTCACGCCGTTGTCGTCATAACGCGTGAATCCCGTAAAGATACGGAAGCTTCTTATCGGTGTAATTGCCATACTTATCACTTTCTTTTTAACGGTTAGTTATCAGATGAAACCTCTGGAGGGGACTACATAGTCTCGCGGAAGTTTCGGGATGCAAAGATTTAAGCAACGACTATGCCAACGCCAAAACCCGCTTTATCCAACGAATTAAACTCACTACTTGTCAAGGCATGTCAAAAATTTAGATTTTGCTGTCATAAATATAAACAAGAGAGACACTTATGAATACTATGTAAGACAATTTACCGGCCACCCTTGCGCGCCGCAAACCTGCCGCCCGCTCCTGTCGGTTTGGATGACGCCTGGTCTAACCTGCCGCCCGCTGATGCAGGTTTGCCATACCGCGCCACAAGTCTGCGGCAGGGTGATGCAGGTTCGCATAGCGCTGATGCAAGTTTGCCGAAGCGTCATGCAAGTTCGCATGGCTCTTTTGCAGGTTTGCCGAAGCGTCATGTAAGTTTGCATGGCTCTCATGCAGGTTTGCATAAACGTCATGCAAGTTCGCATGGCTCTTATGCAGGTTTGCCGAAGCGTCATGTAAGTTTGCATGGCTCTTATGCAGGTTTGCATAAACGTCATGCAAGTTAACATGGCTCTTATGCAGGTTTGCATGAACGTCATGCAAGTTTGCGGCGGCGGCGTGCAGGTTTGCCTAGCCCTAAAGCAGGCTTGCAGCCACGCCGTGCAAGCCGGCATCGGCGTGGTGCAAGTTTGCAAAAACGTCCGGCAGATTTGCCTTGGCGTCGTGCAAGTGATCTCCGAAGCAGCCGACGTCAGGAGGCTCAAACTAAAATTGAAGAATCACATCCAGCACGGCAGCTCTTTCGTGTCTGTTTAACCAAAAATAATTTCACCGCCGCGCGGGGCTGGCAAAAGAACAAAAGGGTAAAAGCACAAATACTAAAGCCCCCGCACACAACGGAACCCAAGGTCGTAATAGGCATCGCCCGGGTTGACGATGTTGTTGCGATAGGCGCACCGCGAGAGGTAAGCGGAGCTGAGCCAAATGCCGCCGCGCACCACACGGACGCCCGATCCTGGCCCTGCTCCCGTTGGGTTGTTTATGGTCGGCTGACCATACGGCGTGCCATACCAGTCCCAACACCACTCAAATACATTCCCCGCCATGTCGTATAACCCGTAGCCATTCACATCAAACGAACCCACCGGACTCGTCGCCGGACTCGTTCCTCCGATGCTGCCAATAGCGTTGTAACCGTTGGGACCTCGGTCATAACTGTAGCTACCGGTTTCTCCGTAGTAGTTGGCCAGATTTTCATCAATGATGTTGCCCCACGGAAACCGCCGCCCGCTCAACCCGCCCCGAGCGGCCTTCTCCCACTCCGCTTCCGTCGGCAAACGATAGCCGCTGGCAGTCCAGTTCACATAGACGGCATTTACATCCCCGCTTTTATAAACCTGCGTCAAATTCGCATCCGTATAATAGCATGGGGTCAGTCCCGATAACTGTGAGCGTGCATTGCACCACTTCACGCAGTCATACCAGTTTACCGTCTCCACCGGATAATTCGTCCCCTTGCCCGCGCCGAGATGGTCAAAATCATAACTGTAAATGGTAGTCGCCGCGTTATCCACCGTTTGCCACAAGCTTAAAGTGACCAGATTCACGTCCATCACAAACGCCGACACAAAAATGTTGGTGGGGATGGCATCGCTCTCGCCATCCAGCGTGTCGCCCATCGTGAACCAGCCCGCCGGAACCAACGCCATGTCCGCCGGCACTGTCACCGGTTGCAACCGAAAGAAGCCGGACGGAGCCGAATTGGTTACCTGCCCCGCATTGACCGGGTAGGCCGTGCGCACGGCCACCCAGTTCGGCGTGGCCAGATTCGTGGTCGTCTGCAACACGTAATTCGTGCTGCTCACCGGCCAGTAAAGCACGGATTGCCCGCCCGGCGCCGGTGCGATGCCCAGATTCGTCACTTGCGCCGTGGTTGAATGAACGCCAGCCACCAGAGCCAGCCCGATGAACAGGGATTGGAGTTTGGTTTTCATGGTCGCAGTTCCTCGCCGCCAAATTAAATACAATTGAACGGGGGGCGCAACTGTTTATTGCCAAGTTTAGGGCAAGGTTGACTGGGATTGGCCGGTGGGACGTTTGCGAATCAAAAACCGTGAACACAAAAATTCTCTTCCCGGAGGAGAGGACACAGGTGATGGCGAACCTTGATCATCAATTCCCGGCAAACGCCTTTCACTGCCACCGAGACGTTACGGTCGGCCAGGCGTCTCAGGTCAGCGATCGCTCCGCGCATACCTTCGTCCCAAAAACGCGAATGAAATGAGGACCAGCCCCGTGCTCCACGCACCCGGGCTAAACTTTTCCGCGCCAAACATCGCGATGCAGACACCCCCGCCAATCAATATGCCGGCGAGCAATGCAAACAGCCGCATACCATATAAGAACACGAACGGTATATAGTGGGCGCCCAGAAGGATCATCATCGCAGGGTAAAACAGATTTGTGCGATACTGCGTGACGGGCACCAGCAACAGCATCGAAAACGGCAAAACAAACGCGACTTGCATGCCGAGGTGGCGAAGCGTATTGGCTTCGCTCAGTTTTTTCCGGCCCGAAAGCCGCACCAGGGATTCCGTCGCCGGGAAAATAAAGAAGCCACCGCACACGAGCACAATGATGGCGCTTTTGATTCCCATCGTGACGGCCAAGCCGCCCGACAAAAGCCACAGCGCACCGGACACGCACTGCCCGTAGAAACCACCTTGAAAGCGGATGCGGTTTTCTCGTTGCGCGTCGGAAATATTCATCGTTCGCCTAAAGTAGAAAGCCGGGCCAGTGCCGATGCGCGCTGGGTATCGTGACAGCAGGACTGCCAGCGGCTACCGGTATTGACGCTGGCGATAGGTTGAAGGGGTTTTGTGAAATGGCATGGACTGCTGCCTGACATTATATCAGGCCTCATGGCCGTCGGCTCCATCTTAAGATCATTAGCAGGGGCATCGTTATGGCCAGTATCGCGGCGAGGAGGCTGCCATAGGCGAACATCTCAAAACGGGCCGGTGCAATGAAAAAACCGGTCACGCCCGCCGCGATGAGAAGCAATGACCAGATGGCCAGCTGCCGCCCGCCGTAGGCGTTGATGGCATACCAACGCTGCTCCGATTCGAAGGCCGCCCGGATCCGGATCCCATACACCTGATTCATGGGCACCTTGCGCAGCATCAGCGGCAAGCTCATGACGAAAATGATCACGCCGAGTTGGAGGTCGCCATAAATGATTAAATGCATTGTGTTCATAGAATGATGAGGTTTAACTCAAAAAGTGGATGGCAACCGCAGCGGCCAGGGCGGCTGGTCCGGCGACAAAATCGTCATCCCGCAACTCATCTCCGCAAACCGTCAAGGCTTGGCTTCGTCTTTCAACTTCCGCGCGATGGTGTCCAGCGCAGCGGCCATCTTTTCGTGCGCGGTGACAAAACGCCAAAGCAGCCGTAAAAGCAGGATGATGATGCCGATGACGCAAGCGAGATAGAAAAGCATGAAGAATCCGGCGATTCCTCCCATGATTTGTGGTTGCATAATTTGATGTAGGATTTGGTTTTGTAGGATGCCTCTCGCCGCCTAGCAAAAAAAGCCGGGCCCCCGGCAGGCGGTGACCCGGCCAACCAAAGGCTCTGGCGAATAATCGCAAGCGGCGCTGCCGGTTGATGCCGGCGACTGGTGAAGCGGCAATAAATCTCTCATGGCTGCCAGCCTTTCTTCAAGAGAAATACACTCGCTATGACATCGAACATGGCGAGGATGATCCACACAACTGCCAAGGCTGGCTGCGGCGACCGCGCAAAACAAACCGCCGCCCCGCCACATAAACCGGCGGCAACGAGGAATGCCATGCCGCCATATTTGCATCGTCTCCTGGGTATGTTCTTGAGTATGTCTCTCATAAAATCTCCGCGCGGCCGCCGCCTAACGCCGAAAGCCGAGCCGCCGCCGCGGCGCGATTTGAACCGCGATAGTGAAACGGACCGCGGCTACCGGTATTGGCGTTGGCGATTGGGCAGCACGTTCATCTCAACCAAATGGCGGAGCGACAAGTGCGCCAACGACCTTGCTGTCTGCCACGGCCATCCGGAAAAGCAAGTCATCGCCTCCGTCATCAAAACGTAGCCGCCACAAAGAAGCGATGCAACCCCTCTGGCGCAACTCGCCGAGAAATGTCGGGGTGACCCCTTGCCGCATCCTTGGTGCGAGGCTTCGGCTGACCCGATGAAAATTTTCGGGGTGCAGGCGGCTGAACTTCTCGTCGCCAACTGAAATAAATTGCTCAAAATTGTCGGCTGCCGTCGCGGCCAGCAAAGTATCGAAGCAACACTGGGTGATGCCATCTGGTGCATTCATATTTTTTGAGAGTTAGTGCTGCCGAACGTAGCAAGCGGAGCCACCGCTGATGCGCGGCACAAAGCGCGATGGCGGAACTGCCAGCGCCAGCGGCGCCTGGTTAGGCGGCGGTCTCATATCGCTTGACCAATGCTCTGACCCTATCTTCTACGCTCTTAACGTCGCGAACGGCCAGAAAACCAACGGCTGTCAGCTGTCTGCCTCCGTTACCGGCTGGACGAATATCTTGGGAAAATATCAAATCGCCTGAACCGTCTGCGTTCTGCTTTCGCTGAAGATCAGTAAGCCCCTCAGCCTCGACCGAACGCACCGAGACGCTTCCGCGCCAAGAACCTCTTATAATGATGGCCCGCCGGTCGGTGAGCACATAAATGCAGCGCCGCGCTGCCCGCCGTGCCCAAAAGGGACTCGATAGCATCCCAACACCGACGAGCAAGAACGGAATGCCGAAGAGAGGAAAAAATCCAAAACCGTGAGAAAAATCAGGGCGCTTGAAACCGCTTGCGCCAGCAATCCAGAAGATGGCAAAAGCCGTCCACGGGATCGCAAATAATACGATCGGTATCGTGGCGCGGGCGATGCGTCCCGGGATCGGCTGATCCAACCACATGATGCGCTCGCCTGATTTGACCTCCGCATCCACCAGGGAGCGCAGTTGGGGTGATAATTCAGATATATCCATATTAATTATAGGGTTTGCTGCCGCCTAACGAAAAAAGCCGGGCCACCGCCGACTCGCGGCGCGAATCGCGATGGCGGAATGGCCAGACTCCGGCGATTTGTTAGGCCACTGGATCATATTTCTCACTTCTGGAGAAAAAGTTGAATACAATCACGACAAATCTAAATAATAAAAACAATACCCCAAAGCCAGCAAAAGCAATCGGCCAGATCCAGACATCAAAAAACTGGTCAATTTCCGCATTGTCCGGCTTGTCCGGTTGGTAAATGACACCTACTTTATCGCCTACCTGATACGCTGCTGGATAGCTGCCGCTCAAGGACTTGATGGTGTGTTCCACTCCTCGCGAATCCTTGAACATGTAAATCGGGAAAGAGTCTTTGCCAGAGTAAACCAGCTTTGTGACTGTGCCTTGCGTCCGGCTTGCCGACCGAACAAAACTTTCAGTTTGCCGGTAAAGGAAAAAAGCGACCGTTAGGAATAATATAGAACCAGCTATGCTAAGCCAGCCAACAATCTTTAATAATGACTTGAAATCTTCCATAAGCCTAAAGTCGCCTAACGAAAAAAGCGAAGCCACCGCCGACTCGCGGCTTGATCGCGATAGCGGAACGGCCGCAGCCAAAAGGCATTGGCGCCGGCGACTGGTTAGGTCTCACGGTAAATTGGTGTTGGTGTTCAAAGCTGCCAGTCGCTTGTCATCCAGACGACAAACGCCGCTCTTGCAAGTGCTCTTCGGATTCCGACCCGGAATCGTGCTCAATAACTGATTGGCACCTGCAAGATCACTACCGCTGACAGGATAACTCTCTCGATAAACCTTCGCGTTAACCAACCATCTATCACGAGCTTGGCGTGTCTTATCATCTAGCCATATCACCTCGTCCCATGATGCAAGAGTCTGCAGTTGAATATTCAAGCTATTCTCCATCTCACTAACTGCCGTGTTCGTCTCACCGAGCCGAAGCTCGGCGAGCCACTCGGCCGTCTGTGCCGAGTTGAACGCCATGTCAACTTCTGGCTTGGCGTATGCCATCATGTCAAAGGCACGACTCGCCAAACGAGCACCGGCGTATCCGCCAATAATCATACCAACGGCCAAAGTCCCGATTAGCAAACCAATGAGTGTGAGTTTTCTCATAAAGCGTAGTCAGACCTAACAGATAATGGGCGGGGACGCATGCACGGGCCTATGCACAGGTGAATTTTCTCTTTTCACTGCTGCCATGCGTTTATAAAAGCGGACTTGCGAATTTCTGTCAAAGATTATTCTCGCCATAAAAACCTTAAAATTCAGCTTGGTGGCCTGCCGTTTGCGGCCGCTCGTCAGTTTGATCCAAAAATGGTTTTTTGACAGGAGGCAAGCGAGTGCCCCCGGCGGCGCGGCCCCGGCGGAGTTGCGGCGGGTTGGGCGTTTTGATCAGCCGGTCGTCGGCGGATGGTCGAGGCATTCGCGCACGAGGCGGACGAGGTCGGAGTAGGCGTAGGGCTTGGCCAGGAACTTGGAGTGGGTGCGTTCGAGAAATTCCGGGCGGATGACATCGTCGGAATAACCGCTGGTGAAGATGACGTGCAGGCCGGGCTGTTCGGCCAACATGCGTTCGGCGAGTTCCAGGCCGGAAATGCCCTCGGGCATTTTCATGTCGGTGAGCAGCAGATGGATTTCCGCGCGGTGCAGTTGCCAGACTTGCAGCGCTTCGCGGCCGGAGCGGGCTTCGAGCACGCGATAGCCGCAGTCCTTCAAAAATTCGCGCGCCATCTCGCGCAGCACCATTTCATCTTCCACCACCAGCAAGGTTTCGGAGCCGCCGACGACGGGCGTTGGCTCCGCAGTTTTTTCCGCTTCCACGGGCACGGCTTCATCGCACGCGGGAAAATAAACGGCGAAGGTGGTGCCGCGGTCCACTTCGCTGAAGACTTCGATCCAGCCGGCGTGCTGGCGCACGATGCCAAATACGGTCGCGAGTCCCAGGCCGGTGCCTTTGCCGACTTCCTTGGTGGTGAAAAACGGTTCGAAAATCCGCGCGCGGACGGCCTCGCTCATGCCGCAGCCGGTATCGCTGACTTGCAATCGCACCATGCGACCGGGCTGCGCGTCGGGATTGCGTTCCATATATTCCGGGCGGGCGAGGAATTCGCCGAGGCTGATGGTCAGCGTGCCGCCCGCCGGCATGGCGTCATGGGCGTTGACGGCGAGATTCATCAAAATCTGCTCGATCATGCCGGCGTCGCCGTAGATGTTCGGCAATTGCGGCGGCGGCTGAAATTCCAAAGCGATCGTCTCGCCCAAAAGCCGGCACAACATTTTGTTGATGTTGCCGACGATGGCCCGCAAGTCCAGCACGCGCGGTTGCATCACATTTTTGCGGGTGAACATGAGGAGTTGGCGCGTGAGGCCGGCGGCGCGTTCGGCCGCGCCGTAAATGGCGAGGACGGGATCCACGACCGCTGGCGGCAGGGAGGTTTCGGCCAGCAGTTTGCTCGAATGGCCTTGGATGATCGTGAGCATGTTGTTGAAATCATGCGCCACGCCGGCGGCGAGCTGGCCGATGGATTCCATTTTTTGCGACTGGCGGAGCTGGTCCTGCAAGCTCAGCGAGTGGGTGATGTCTTCGCCGTAGCAATGCACCACGCCGCTGGCGGGCACGGGATGGAACCACCAGGAAATGGTCTGGTCATTGAGCTTGGTGACGTGGTTGGTCTTGCTGCGGCCGGAATCAAAACAGTCGCGCACAATGGCTGCGAGCGGTTCCGGCAGCAACTCGCGCGGGTGGGCGCGCCCGACGTCGGCGGCCAGTTTTTCCGCCGCCACGTTGAAATAATTCACCGAGCCGTCCCTTGCCAGTTCCAGCGCCGCGTTGGGATTTTCCTTAACGAACGTCGCAAGTTTTTCCGTTTCCGCCTCGGCCTTGAGCCGTTCCATGCCCATCCCGACGACCGTGGCGATGGCCAGCATGAACTGCACATCGTCCGGGGAAAATTCGCGGGCTTGCGTGGCATGCGCCGCGAGCACGCCGAACGGTTTTTGGCGCGAGGGAATGGCCACGCAGATGCCGCTAACCACGCCCAATTCGGCCAGCAGCGGGGAACGGCGGAACTCCGTTTCGCGGCTCCAATCATTGATCACCGAAACTTCGCCGGTTTCCGCCGACCACGACATCGGGGATTTTTTGTCGGCCGGAAGAATTAATTCCTCCGCCGACTTGGGATTCCATCCGTAGATCGCGAGCGGGTGCAGACTGCCATCAGGGATCCGTTCGAACAGCATCGCGTATGGCGCCCCGAACATTTCCGCCACGCGGTGCACGGCCTGCTCGTAAAGCACCTCGAGATTTTTATTGGTCAGCGCGCATTGGCCCACGGCGGACACGGCCGTCTGCTGCATCGCGCGGTTCAAAAGTTTCCGGTCCATCTCATCGCGCTCCTTTTGCCGTTTTTGCAGCGCCGCCGCCATTTCATCAAATTTTTGCGCCAGCTGGCCCAGTTCCCCTTTCGCATTTTCCAACCCGGTCCGCGCCCGCAGATCGCCGCCGGACAATTGCTGCACCGCCTGCGTCAGCGCCTGCACCTGGCGCAAAATAAAATGCTCGCCGCCAAACCACGCCGCCAGCAACGCCAGCAAACCCACGATGAAACTTTCCCACGGCACGTTCAGCGCATACGGCTTGAGCCACGCCGGCGCATATTCCCAGAACCAGTTTTGGTTGATGATGAAGGTGAGCACCAGCGCCGGGGAGATCCACAGGAAGACGCTGGCGACCAGTTGCATGCGCACGCTGGTGAACCATTTTTTGAATTGAGCAGCCATTCTGATTGATTCGACTATAAAACAAGCGGACGCGGGCGGGAATAACTTTTCAATCCGCGCCGCCCAGCGCCGCCGCCCGGCCGCGCGGCAACCGGCCGAGATGGAAAATCAAAAATCCATGCAGCCACTGGCGCAGTTCGAGAACCTGCGCCGCGGCCGGTTTCACGCGGAAAATCTGCGGCCAGTCGTCGTTCGCCAGCCGCCGCGCGATCTGCTGCGCGCCGGGCGTCAGTTTGGTATCGGCCAAATCCGGTTCCAACCCAAGCTCGCGCAACAATTTTAATTCAAATGCAAAAACGGTTTGCGGGATCGCCGCCGCGCCGCACAACGCGGTCAGAAATTTTTCCATCAGTTCCAAAACGCCCGGCAGTGGGGTATCCGTTTCCGTCGCGTGTTCGATGAACGCGGCGGCATAGGCGGCCTGTTGCAACTTCGAAATATCCTCGCGCAGCGCACGGTGGGTCTCGCGCAACGTCACTTCGCGCAACGTGTGCAATTCAGAATGGCGGCTGCGGCTGAACGAAAAATCGGCGGCGTAAAAAAGATCCAGTTTGCCCGCGAACGGCGATTTCGGACGGCGCGCGCCCTTGGCGACGGTGGCGATGCGCCCGAGTTCGGGTGTGAGCCAGTGGACGATGAGGCTCGTTTCGGTGAGCAAACGAGTGCGCAGAATGAGGCCGTGGGCGGACTCCGTCATTTTAATTTTAATGCCGATTCCTGCGTCAACGCGCCGAGGCTGATGATGTATTTGAAACCTTCCGCCACGCTCATGTCGAGCTTCGTGACTTTTTCCACCGGCGCGATCACCAGAAAACCTGAAGTGGGAATCGGCGTGGTCGGGATGAAAACGCAAACGGTTTTATGCCCCGTTTTGCTGGATACCTCATCCTGCGTCTCGCTGGTGATGAAGCCGACGGAAAAAAGTCCTTCGCGTGGATACTCGACGAGCACGACCGTCTTGAAGGAATTTTTGTTGCCGGCGAAGGCCGCGTCCACCTGCTTGATCGTGCCGTAAATTTTGTTCAGCACCGGCACGCGCAGCATGATGCCATCGACCCACTCGATCAGCCGTTTGCCGATGTAGTAACGCGCCAGCACGCCGATCACGGTGATCAAAAACACCGCGAGCACAAACGCCAGCACGCTCCAATACCAGAACATCTCGCCGCTCACGCCGCTTACAAAAACATCCTGCGGCGGGATGAACCATTTCAGAAAAAACAGCAGCGCGTCCGTGAAGCTGGAAATGGTGCCGAACAGCCACTTCACGATCGCCAGCGTGATGACGCCGGGCAGCACGATCACCAGACCGGTGAAGAAACTGGCGCGCCAGCGGGCGAAAAGTGATTTTCTCACGCGCCGATTTTAGCGGGCCGGGCGAGTTGCGCGAGCGCAAAGCGTCGGGCCAGCAAGCGCACGAGGCGATTTTCCTCGCGCTTCATTTTGCGCCGCAACGCCGGCTGCAAATCATCGTGCCCGAGCAGATGCAAAACCCCGTGAACGACATAACGCACGATTTCCAACTGCCAATTCGTTTTGAATTCTTTCGCCTGGGCAACGGCGACATCCACGCACACAAACAGTTCGCCGTGCAGTTGCAATTCGGAGTTCGGAATTCGGAGTTCGGAATTTTCATAGCCAAACGTGATCACATCCGTTGAGCCTTCGTGGCCAAGAAAAGTCTCGTTCACCAAAGTTATTTCGCGCGCGCCCACGAGATTGATGCCCAGCTCCGCCTGGTTGATTTTCAAATCTGCCAATAATGCGCTGGTGATTTTTTTCAACAACATCGTGTTGATTTTTTTCGACCGCTGCCGGTTGGCGATGACAAGGTTCATATCAATAATTTGCAGGAGCCGTCGTTAGCAGGCGCAAATTTTTCTCCAGATTTTGAGCCTCGTCACCTCGGCTCCCACGAAATGACTTCATTCAGCCTCGACCGTTTTGGCCGTGCCGCGATGCGTTTCGTAGGCCGCGATGATGCGCTGCACCAGCGCGTGCCGCACCACGTCGCGCTTGGAAAATTCCACGATGGCGATGCCTTCCGTGTGCTTGAGCGCGCGATGCGCCTCGACGAGCCCGGAATGTTTGTGTGCCGGCAAATCCACCTGCGTCTCGTCACCGGTGATGACCGCCTTCGAGCCGTGGCCAAGCCGCGTGAGAAACATCAGCATCTGCTCCGTCGTGGAATTCTGCGCCTCGTCCAAAATGATGAAGGCGTTGTTCAGCGTGCGGCCGCGCATGTAAGCCAGCGGCGCGATCTCAATGGTGCCGCGCTCCGTGAGCTTCACGATTTCCTCGGCCGGCATCATGTCCTGCAACGCGTCGTGCAGCGGCCGCAGATACGGCGTGATTTTTTCGTAAAGATCGCCCGGCAAAAATCCCAGCGCCTCGCCGGCCTCGACCGCCGGCCGCGTCAAGATAATGCGGGAAATATTTCCCTCGCGCAGCGCGGACAAAGCTGTCGCCACCGCCAAATAAGTTTTCCCCGTGCCCGCCGGCCCGATGCCGAACGTGATGTCGTGCTTGCGGATCGCATCAATGTATTTTTTCTGCCCGACCGTTTTCGCCGTCACGCCTGCCTTGCGTTCGTGCGTCTGCACGCGGTCGCTCACCATGTCTTTCAATGTCGTGCCGCCCTCGTGTTTCACGACGTTCAATGCATGCGAAAACTCGCGGTTCTTCACCGGCGAACCGGCCTGCAACAGATTTTGCAGCGACGCAAAAAGTTGTTTCGCGCGCTCAATGTTTTCGGCGGAACCATCCAGCTTGATCCAGCCCTCGCGCGCCGTGGCCTTGACGCCCAGCTCGGTTTCCAGCGCCGCCAGATTGCGCGGCTCGTGGTTGAACAGTTGCTGCGCAAACCGCGCATTTTCGAAATGAAGGGTTTCCGTGGCCACAAAATTATTTCAAAAGTTCCGCCCGCAGTTTGTTGGCGATGTCCACCAGCGCCTCCGGCACGACGCTCGTGTTCGCGATCACCGGCATGAAATTCGTGTCGCCGTGCCAGCGCGGCACGATGTGGATGTGCAGATGTTCCACCACGCCCGCGCCCGCCACTTTGCCGATGTTCGCGCCGATGTTAAAACCATCCGCCTTCATCAGCGACGTCAGCGCGTTGGCGCAGCGGCGCACGAGCTTCCACAAATCCGTCAGTTCCTCGTCGGTCAGGCCGTTCAGGTCCGGCACCTGCTTGTAAGGCAGCACCATGATGTGGCCGCCGTTGTAGGGATACGCATTAAGCAGCGCAAAACATGTCCGCTCGCGGGCGATGACGAGGTTGGTCACGTCGTCGGACGATTGCGCGATGCGTGTGAACAGGCCTTCCTTCAATTCCGGCTTCTTGGCGAGAATATATTCGATGCGCCACGGTGCGTGCAGTGTTTCCATGCGGCAAAGTTAAAACGCGGGGCAAATAAGGAAAGCAGGAAAACAGGAATTTTTTACTGCCTTCCTGCTTTCAATATCAAAATCATTTTCGCCGTTGAAGCAGGTAGCGCGCGAATGAAATCAACCCGGAAAATTTGAAGCTCGGATCCACATATTTCTCGATCACGTAAAACGCGAAGTAGTAAAAACGGCAAAAACTCCAGGTCGCCACGGCCAGCAACCCGGCGGTTTTAAACGTCGGATTGTCGAAGAAAATCAAAATTGCGGCGACCAGGCCGATAAAGAGGAAAAGAATTCCCTTGAGCTTGATCCAAAACGGACTCGTCAGGTCTTTCATAAAATTGTTTCACGCCAAGGCGCAAAGAAATATTTTAGAAAACTTCACGCGCTGGTGTCTTTGCGAGACTCACTCCAAACTCAAGATGGCGGCCGCCGCGCGCTTGGCCGCGCCCGGTTCGCCGAGCGACAAGATGATTTGCGCCAGCTGCACCTTGATGATTTCGCGGCGGATTTGGTTTTGCAACAATTCCAGCGCCGCCGTCGCCAGATGTTCCGGCGTGGCGTCGTCCTGGATGAATTCCGGATAAACCGTTTCGCCCGCGAGGAGGTTCGGCATCGTCAATGATTTTACCGTAACAATGCGTTTGCCGATTTCGTAAGTGAGCCGCGACGTTTTATAGAGCGTCACCGTCGGCACGCCGAAAAACGCGCACTCCATCGTCACCGTGCCGGTCGCGGCGATGGCGACGTCCGCCGCGGCGAGCGCCGGCGGCAAATCGCCGATTTGGATCTCGATATTTGCGCCGAGGTTTTTTGCCAGCTGCTCCAACGCGGGATTTGGCAAAACCATTTTGGCTTTCACCGACGGAATTTTCTCCTGCATCATTTTTACCGCCGCGAGCAGCACCGGCAAATGGCGTTGCAATTCGCCCTTGCGGCTGCCGGGCAACAAAAGAATTTGCGACGCGCCAACATTTTTGGACTTTGGACTTTGGAGCTTAGGCTCGTTAAATCTTCCCATCATCGGATGTCCGACAAATTCCACGCGCAGCGACGGCACGCGCGCGGCATACCAATTTTTTTCGAACGGGAAAATGCTCAACAGCAAATCATAATCGCGTGCCAGTTTGTCCGCGCGCCCGGGCCGCGATGCCCAGACTTGCGGCGACACGAACTGGACGATTTTCGGATTCCATTTGGAAAACGGATTTTCGCGGACGTATTTTTTGACCGCCTGCCCGAAGCGCAGATTAAACCCGCCAAAATCCACGCCGATGACCACGTCCGGTTTGCGTTCGATGGCAAGCGCAAGCAGTTGATTGAACAGCCGCCGGAACTCAAAATATTTTTTCAGCACGTCCGTGATGCCGATGACCGAATGCTGCGTCAAATCAAAAGCCAGGTCCACGCCGGCGGCGGCCATTTTCGCGCCGCCGGCCCCAAAAAATTGCGGGGTGCGGCCGGCCGAATCCGGCGCGCGCACCAGTTGCTCACGCAACGCCGCGACAAGTTCCGCCGCCAGCAAATCGCCGCTCGCCTCGCCGGCGATGATCATGAACGTCTTCGTTTGCACGCCGAATTTTGGCGCAGACGCCGCAAGGAGTCGCTAATTATTTTTTAAATGCCGCATTGTGCCGCCCGCAAGGATGAATTTTCCAGCGGCTTCCGCCCAACTTTTTCCCCGCGTTCGTCGGCGTGATCATTCGGGCCATTTCGGCCATCACCAGAATTGTCGAGGTGATAAATCACCTTTGATGCGTTATGATGACGCCATACCAATTGAAATCTTTTCTCTCCAATAATTTTTCCGCATGGCTCGCGTGTTTTTGTTTGCTGTTGGCGCAGCCCTCGGTTTTCTCCGCAGTTTCACTCATCGACAACGGCAACGGCACGGTGACGTTGAACAACGGCATCGTGACGATGACATGCAGCAAGACGGGTGGTGACGTTTCTTATTTTGCGCTGAACACGCTGGCCAGCACCAACCTGATCAATCCCAGTCAGGACTATGGGTTGAGCCTGACGCACATCGGCAGTGGAACGAATGACTACTGGGTGGGCGTCGGCGGTGGCGGGACGGGTGCGACCTACAGCGTGGTCACGAACAATGGACAAATTGTGGACATCATGATTCGCAATCCTCTGGCGAGCGGCAACACGGCTTTGTATCCCAACGGCCTTTGGGACTGGGCGGAACATCATGTGATGCGCGCGGGCGAGGCGGGATTTTATACTTATCACGTCTGGCGACATTGGGCGAACCAGCCGGCGGCCTACTATTGGGCGGATAGTTGGCAGGGGCGATGCAGTTCGATTTTCGATACTACGACTAACGCAGACGGTTCGATCAATTACGCGTGGGATTTCTCGTCGTCGGATGTGCCGATTGGTTTAAGTATCAACACTCTTCCACCAGCACAAACCAATAACGACGGTGTGCCCGCCGAGGTGGCCGTGCTGCCTTTCAGCAGTTTTGTCACGCAGCCGACCGGTAATTATTACGAACCCGGCTGGCCGGTTTACACGCAACCGCTCGGTTTGACTTCCGACCTGCATCCCTGCACGACCAAGTATGACCAGAGCAGTTATCAGGGCGCTTCAAACACATTTCGGCCAGTATGGGGCATGGCGACGGATCAGGTTGGACTATGGAGCATTCTGGGCAGTTTTGAATTCATCAACGGCGGCCCCACCAAGCAAAAGGGAGCGGTTTCCGGCGACTACATGTATAATGATGATTTGGAAGGCCACGGCTTGGGCAGCGTTCCCAATCCCGGCGCTGCGGCTGGCGAAGTCTTCACCAAGGTGATCGGCCCGTATTTCATGTATGCCAATACTGGCACCAATCATCTGCAACTCTGGACGAACGCACAAAACGTGGCGGCGCAGATGGTTTCCAACTGGCCTTACGCCTGGATGAATGAAAGCGAGCAGGATTATCCGCGCCATCGCGGCACCGTAACGGGCACTTTGAAGGCGAAGACCGGGGAGTCCACGGCCAATGCCGTCGTCATCCTCGGTGACTATGTGGACGGCGACTGGATTTTCCAGGGCGCCACCAATTTTCTCTTTTGGACCACCAGTGACACGAATGGAAATTTTTCCATTCCCAAAGTTCGTCCGGGCAACTACCAGCTTTTTTCCTATGTGCCGGGCATCTGGGGAGAATTGCAAATTTCCAACGTCGTCGTTTTGCCCGACTCGACCAACAACCTTGGCGTCATCAACTGGAATCCGCCGCATTTGGCGCAACGCCTCTGGCGTGTCGGCACGCCGGATCATAGTTCAAAAGAATTTCATCTGGGCAACTATCCCAAACAGTTTGGCCTCTGGTGGCGTTATCTAAATGACAAAAGCACCAACGATGTGAACTTTGTCATTGGCCAGAGCGTGGAATCCAACGACTGGTATTACGCGCAATGCAGCGTAGGCCTCACGCCGCAATCTTATCCTAATCTCACCGACCACACGCAAACGAATGGCATTTATTGGTCGCCACATTGGAACGTCATTTTCAACCTGACCAACCTGCCGCCGGCCAACGTGCTGTTCACCGTTGCTTTTGCCGGGGGCAATGGCACTTATTTTTACACTTACATCAACGGTGTGAACGCGACGCCGACCATCTCCGGTGTTTCCGATCCGTATCATGGAGTGGGCACCACCAGCGGGGTGGACATTTATCGCGATGTGGTGACCGTCGGGCGCTACCAGTATTTCCAATTTTCTTATCCGACCAACCTTTTCGTAATCGGCACCAATACCTTTACCCTGACCATCCGCCAGCCCGGCGCACCCGGCAGTTGGACGGGCACTTACTATCCCGAGTTGGTGCAAGGCGGACTGATTTATGACTTTCTGCAAATGGAAACCGGCCCGCAAATCATTCTCTCTAATCCACCCGCAGCGCCGACCGGATTGAACGCCACGGCCGTTTCCGGCTGTGAAATCGATCTGTCGTGGACAAACAATGCGACAAACGCGACGAGCGTTGAAATTTTGCGTTCCACCGATAATGCAAACTTCAGCCAAATCGGCGCGGTGTTCAACACCGCCATGAATTATGCCGACACCAGTTTGCCGACCAGCACGACTTATTATTATCGCGTCGTCGCTAACAATGCCGATGGCAACTCCCCCAATTCAAACACCGCGCAAGCCTCCACCCAAGCCGCACAACCGCCGGTCACGCCGAGCAGTTTGACGGCAACCGGCGTGGCGACCAATCAAATCAATCTGACTTGGGGCGACAATTCCACCAACGAAGACGGCTTTAATCTGGAACGCTCGACCAACGGCGGCAACTACACTTCCATCGGTATCGTGACGGCGGGCATTACCAACTTCTCGGACACCGGTCTGGCTACCGGCACGACTTATTATTATCGCGTGCAGGCGTTTCGTTCCTGCTGGGGCAATTCTAGTTACTCCACGCCGGTCACGGCAGCAACACTTGCGCCCCCCGCGCCAGTTACGCCCGTCGGTCTGGTCACTATGCCGGGAAATGGAAAAATCAGTTTGAGTTGGCTCGCCGCTTATGGTGCAAGCAGTTATAATCTGAAGCGCAGCACCGCCAGTGGAAGCGAAACCAACTTGGTGAGCACGGCGGGAACAACCTACAACGACAATGGGGTTGTGAACGGCACGACCTATTATTATGTCGTCTCGGCAGTGAATGCGGGCGGCGAGGGAAATAATTCCCGCGAAGCAAGCGCCACACCGATGGCTTTTGTCAGCGCCTATTGGACGAACCTCGTGACCAGCTCGCCACAAAGCTGGGACGTGAACGCGAACTGGACTAACCTTGCCGTCTATCCAAACGCAACCGGCATCGTCGTCAATATCACCGCTAACATCGCCGCGCCACAAACGAACAACGTTGATCAAAATATCACGCTCGGCTGGTTGAATATCGGGGATGCGAACGCTTCCTCGGCCTTCATACTGATGCCGAACGGCGGCTCACTGACTTTCAATAATGGCACAAACAACAACGCCGGTTTGATCGAATTGTCCACCGGCGCTGGCGACACGATTGCCGCGCCCATCACGATCAGTAACAACCTGACCATTCTGAATAGCTCCACCACCAAGACGCTTACATTGGCGGGAACGATTTCCGGCCAAAACAATGTCACCTATGTCGGCCCCGGTTCATTTCTTCTTGCGACCAACAACACCTACGCCGGTGCGACGCTTATAAGTGGGGCAACGGTGACTTTGGCAAACTATACTGCAAACGTATCGGCCTTTGGTTCTGCGAACACGGTCACGCTGGATCAAGGCACCTTGAGTTTAAATTCCAACAACAACTCGCCGCCCGCGCCGTTTAGCAACATTTTTTATTGGAACCTGGTCGTGCCGACCAGCTCCACCGGCACGTTGAATGGCGATGGACGCTGCTATATGAACGGGACCTTGACCGGCGGCGGCACTTTGAATATTTATATTCCCTATGTGCGCATGGAACTCGACGGCAACTGGTCCGCGTTCACCGGCCAGATCAATGCCAGCGGATCGGATTTTCGTTTCAACAACACCTACGGACTGGCCAATGCCGCCCTCGCGTTGAATGGCGACTCGGCTTACTGTTTGAACGGCTCTATGACCGTCGGTGAAATCTCGGGTAATTCGACTTCCTATCTTACTGCCACGGCTTGGACGGTTGGCAGCCGCAACACCACAGCCAACTTTGCCGGAGTTATCACGGGCAACTCCATTACTAAAGTAGGCACCGGCACCTGGATTTTATCCGGTGACAACACTTACACCGGCACGACCACCATCAGCGGCGGCGCGCTGCAAATTGGTGCCGGTGGAAACTCTGGCTTGCTTGGCACAGGCAATGTGACCGACAATGCCATGCTCGTTTTCAATCGCTTTGATAGTGTGATTTGTTCCAATCTCATCAGCGGCACCGGCGGCCTTACGCAGTCGGGCAACGGCGTGGTGATTTTAACGGCGGCAAATACTTACTCCGGGGCGACCTATGTCACGGCCGGCACGCTGGCGCTGACGAATGCCGCTTCCATCGCCAATTCAACAAACGTCAATCTATCTAACGGCGGAATTTTTGATGTGGGCGGCACTACAAGCCACGCGATGACCTTGAGCAGTGGCAAAAAGATTTCCGGCGACGGACAGGTAAACGGAAATTTCACGATTGCCAGCGGCGCAACGCTCGCGCCCGGCAACAATGACCTCGGCGCATTGACTTTCAGCAATGCGCTGACGCTGAATGCCGGCAGCAAAACCTTCATCAATGTCAGTCACGACTCACAGACTAACAACGGAGTGTTTGTCGCGGGCACGTTCACTTGGGGCGGCGCGCTCATCGTCAGCAACGCGGACGATCCCTTGCAGGCGGGCGATGCGTTTCAACTATTCAGCGGGCCGGGCTTCGCCGGAAATTTCAGCAGCCTTACGCTGCCGACTTTGACGCCGGGATTGTATTGGAACACGAACACCTTCAAGACCGACGCCACGGTCCGCGTGCTGGCGGAGACGCCGCCGGTCATTGGTAGCCTGGGCATCGTGAACGGCAAGCTGGCGATGAGTGGCACCGGGGGCATGACTAACGGAGCTTATTATGTGTTGACCACGACAAATCTCGCATTACCGGTGACGAACTGGGCGCGGTTGCTGACCAACCAGTTCGATGGGAATGGTAACTTCAGTTTCACCAACATGATCAACCCCAATTCACCGCAAAGTTTTTATCTGCTGCAATTGCCATGAAGCATATCACCAAAAAAAGTTCTCTGATCTCCGGTCTCGCGTTGCTGCTGGCGCAATCATTGTTCGCAAATATTCCCGGCGGCGGCACGGGCACCGGGCCGAATGTGACGGTGACGGACAATGGCGATGGCACGGTGACGATGGCTAATGGCGTCGTATCGATTCACATTGTTAAAAGCGGCGCGTCCATCAACCAACTTTATTACACATATAACAATGGCGGCGGCGCCCAGACGCAGCAGATCATGGCCAACGGCAAGGACGGTGGGGAATTCTACTGGGAGTTCGGCGGCTGGGGCGGCAATCCGTGGGTCTATTCGCTCGTGACCAACTCGGGGAGTTATGCCGAGGTGGATCTCTATTCTGACTCGGCCACGAACGGTCTGGTGGACATTCATTTCTCGATGCTGCGCGGGTCGCCGGGCTTTTATGCGACACCTATTTTCAGCCATCGCGCGCAGGACGGCGCGATCGGCACCGGCGAGGAGCGGGACAATATTTATTTCGCGCCGTATTTCAACTGGATGAGCGTGAACGACCAGGTGCAGCGCGAGACCGGATTGAACGCCACATATACACCGTCATTTTATTCGCCTCAGGAAAATTCGCTCGTGACCTCCGGCGTGCTGCAGGGCACTTATGATGATAAATACAAATGGAGCGCGGACTTCGGGGTGGAGCGCGTTTGGGGCTGGAGCAGCGTGAGCGACCCGGCCATTGGCTTGACCGGACAAAACCTCGGCATCTGGCACGTGGTGGCCAGCTCGGAATTTTACAACGGCGGTCCGTTGAAGCCGGAATTGAACGACGCGCCGATGGTGAACATGATCAACGGCGGCCATTATTATTTCGGCAACGACAGCGGTTTTGCCCAGGGCGAAGTCTGGACGCGTGTTTCCGGGCCGTATTTCATCTATCTCAACAATGTCGCCAACACGCTCACTGATCCGGTGCAGACATCCCAAGCCTTATGGGTGGATGCCAAGGCGCAGGCGGCGGCCGAGGCGAGCGCCTGGCCTTACAGTTGGTTCAACAATGCCAACTATGCCTCGGCTGCGCAGCGCGGCACCGTGACCGGCCAGATTATTATCAATGATGTTTTTAATCCGAACGCCTCGGCCTCGAATCTTTGGGTGGGCGTGGTTCAACAGCCGGCGGTCACGATCAATAACGTCTATGATTTTCAGTTGTGGATGAAGCCTTACCAGTTTTGGGCGAAGAGCGACGCCAACGGCAACTTTGTCATTTCGAACGTCATCGCCGGCAACAACTATACGCTGTATGCCTTCGGTGCCGGTGCATCGGGAATGTTCATGTCGAAAAATCAAAACGGCGGAACTCCGGGGATCACTTATGCTTTGCCGTCGTCGCCATTCACCGTTGTGGTGGCGGGCGGAGCAACGAATAACTTAGGTGCGGTGACGTGGGCGCCGACGCGCATCGGGCCAACGGTTTTTGAAATCGGCTATCCAACTCGCAAAGGCGATAAGTTCCGGCATGGCGACGATTATTGGGTCGGCGACGTGGGGCCCAGCCCGACGGCACCCAGTCCGGTGTGGGATAAATTCTTGGAATTTCCCTTCGATTTTCCAAATGGATTGAACTATATCGTCGGCTCGAACCGCTGGAACACGGATTGGAATTATGTCCAGTCGGTCTATCCCGATTTCAACGCCAATAACATAGTTTCCAGTTCCACCGTCACATTCAATCTCGCCTCGACCCCAGCCAACGGCGCCACCGCCTCGCTGTTGATGGGCATTGCTTCGGATGATAACAGCCCAATATACGTGACGGTGAACGGGACGCTATTGAGCGGCGGTAACTGCACTGGCACGCCGCAGACTTCCCTGCCGACAAGCGGATGGTTTCCGAATAACAACATCAGCGACTCCAACATTCGCGAGGAGAATCATGGCGGCTATTCCGACGAACGGTTGACCTTTGCGGCCAGCCTGCTGCGAACGGGTAACAACACCATCAACTTCAGCTTTCGTCAGGCCGGCGGCTCCGGTTTCACGCATCACTTCATGTATGATTACATCCGACTGGAGCTGACCGGCTATGTGCCGCCCGCACCCGCAGCCGTGACGGCTTACGCCGGGAATAATTCTGTTCTGTTAAGCTGGCCGGCGGTGGCGGGCGCGACCAGTTACAACATTTTACGCTCGACTACATTCGGCAGCGGTTATCTCTCCGTCACCAATGGCATTGTCGGCCCGGTTTGCGGCAGTGGCCCCGCGAACGCAACTTTTGTGGACAACACGGCGATCAACGGCACGACTTACTATTACGTCGTCCAGTCGGTGAATCCCGTAAATGCCAGTGGCAATTCGACGCAAAGTTTGGCGGTGATTCCATCCAGCGGCATTTCCACCAATGCGCCGCCAACTCCGGCAGGACTGTCGGTCACCAGCACGAACAGCCCGGTGACTTTCACTTGGAATTCCGTGCCTAACGCGAATTTCTACACCGTCTATCGCGGCACGGTGGTCAACAAACTGGGTTATGTGCCGCTGTGGAGCATCTTGAGCGACACAACGACTAGCCCAACTTATACGGATGCTTCGGGAACTCTAGGTTGCACTTATAGCTATTATGTCACGGCCAGCAGCGCCGGCGGCACGAGTGGTAATTCTTCCGCCGTCACTGCCAAACCTGTTCCACCGCCGCCGTCGTCACCACCCGCGAACGTGCGTGTGACCGACACCATCACTGCCACGAACCAAACGACGTTCATCACGTGGTCACCGGTTAGCGGCGCGGTTGGTTATAATCTCTATCGTGCCAACAACCCTGCTGGCCCGTTTGCCTTTCCCGCTAATTTTGTGCAGAGCACGATCACCACGAACTATACCGATGGCGGATTGAACTCTAACACGCTCTATTCCTACATGGTCGTCGCGATGAATGCCGGCGGCATTTCGGGCAATTCAATCGTCGTCAGCACGCCACCGGCGGCGCCGGCCAGTTTGAACGCGTATCCAGGTGCCGAACAAATCCAATTGGTTTGGTCCGCTTCTGCCGGGGCGACCAATTATACTATTCTGCGCGGCGGCAGCAGCGGGAACGAAACGACCACGGTGGGTAACACCGCGAAAACGACCTTCACCGACATTGGTTTGGCCGATGGGACGACTTATTATTACCTCGTCATCGCGAACGGCACGGGCGGCCAGAGCCTGAATTCACCCGAAGTCAGTGCGACACCATTTGTCGGTCCGGCCGGAATTTATTGGATCAATAGTCTCACCACGGCGGCACAGAATTGGAATGTGAATTCGAACTGGAGCAACGGCACGGGTTTTCCCAACGCCACGCAGGCTGTGGCCATTGTGAATTCCGCCATCGGTGCCAACCAGACCATCAACTTGAACCAAAACATCACTCTCGGCGATTTGAGTCTGGGCGCGGCCGGCGGCAGTTTCAATCTTACAAATAGCGCGGGTTCGCTGATCTTTGCCAATCCGCCCGGCCAGGCTTCGCTCACGGAATTGTCCGCCAGCAAGGGCGATACGATTTCCGCGCCGGTCCTCTTGAACAGCGTTTTGAGTGTGAACAACGATTCGTCTAATCCTTTGACCATTGCGGGCATTGTTTCCGGAACGAACAGCGTTGTGCTGCAAGGTCCGGGCACGCTCGTGCTTGGCGGCAACAACCTGTTCGGCGGCGGCGTGGCGGTGAACGGCGGAACCTTGCAACTGAACAACGCGGCCGGCGCGGGCACCGGCTCAATTCAATTAAATGGCGGCGGCACGCTTTATGAGAATAATGTCTCCATTGGCAACGCCATCATCAACACCGGCACCAATACTTGGACCGCTTACGGATCGAGCACTTATTATCCGGGCGCAACTTTGGCCGGGAGCGGGCTGCTTTATTTGAACAGCACCGGCGCCGGCGTTTTTTCTCCCGGCGGCGACTGGAGCCAGTTCGCGGGAACCATCGCGTGGCCCGCGGGAAACAATGGGGGCTGTCGGCTCTATGGAACTCTGGGCAGCGCGAATGCGATTTGGAATCTCGGCACGGGCACGGGAAATATTTACAATCGCAACGGCGGCATCACGGTGAGTTTTGGCGCGTTGACCGGCGGACCGGGCACGCTTATTTCCGGCGCATCCGCTTCCACGGCGGTGACGACGTATTCGATTGGCGCATTGAATCTGGATTCGACTTTTTACGGACGCATCAGTGACGGGGGCGGCCCGGCCGCAATTGTCAAAGTCGGCACTGGCACTTTGACCCTGACCGGCACCAATACATATAGCGGCGGAACGACCATCAACGGCGGCATGCTGTTGGTCAACAATGTGGCGGGCAGCGGAACAGGTTCTGGCGCAGTGAGCGTGAACAATGGCGGGACACTCGGCGGCAATGGAACGATTGCGGGCGCGGTCAACGTTTATACGGGCGGCGCGCTCGCGCCGGGCAATCCGTTCGGCGCGCTGACCATCAGCAATAATCTGACGCTGGCCGCCGGCAGCACGACCTTCATACAGTTGCAATCCACGCCGACAACGAACGCCGCGGCGAAAGTCAGCGCCACCTTTACCGCCGGCGGCACATTAAATGTGACCAATGGCGGCGGGACGTATTTCGCTGCGGGGGAGAACTACCAATTATTCAGCGCCGGGACTTATGCAGGTTCATTTGCGAATCTTGTTCTGCCGCCGTTGCCCGGCAATCTGGTTTGGAACACAAATTATTTGAGAACCGCCGGCGTGCTTTCCGTGGCGGCGTATCAGCCGCCGGTCATCGGAGGCCTGACCCTGAACGGTTCCAATCTGGTCATCAGCGGCACTGGCGGCATTGCGGGCTGGACTTATTTCGTTCTGACCACCACCAATTTGACGGTTCCCCCTTGGACGCCCGTCGCCACAAACTCTTTTGATTCAAACGGAAATTTTATTTTTACGAATAACCCCAACGCCGGCGCGTCTCCGAAATTTTTCCGACTTCAATTGCAATGAATCCAATTAAAACAAACCACAAGCACGGAAAGCGGTATCCCGACGGAACTGCAAAAATTATTCCAGGCTTTTCCGGTGTGTTTACTTTGCTTTCCCGTCACGTTCAGCAACTGGCTTTTCCCGGCGCGCCCGGTTTCGGCCAATAAGCCACCGGCGGTCATGGCGGCTCGGGGATCACGTCATCACATTGGCGGACAGCGGAGCGGCCTAACATGGCGCATCCCCCATTTGAGTGATGATATGGCTACAAATTTGGGGTGTGGCGTTGCCGAACGTTCCGTGCAAATATCTTAGTAACTCAGCGACTATCGAAATTTAGGTGCTTTGCCGCCGTGGCAAAGTTCCGTTTTTAATTGACCGAACTACACTGGCTTGGCATTTGCCGGCTACGGTATAAAAGTAGGTGTAACTACATGCCGATCGGCGCAGGGTTTGACTATAAAAAATGTTATCTTTATTTAAAAGATGGATGATTTGCATGGCAATTCTCTCGCCGATGACGGGGCTGTATGCCGGCATCTTGCCCGTTAATTTGAAATGTGGTTCGTGGCAAAATCCATTGGGCATTGACGATCCTGCGCCTCGTTTAAGCTGGCAAGTCGTGACGACCAACGCCGCTGAACGCGGCCAAATTGAGAGCGCTTATCAGATACAAGCCGCCTCTTCCGTCGCACTGCTGGCGGCGAACCAGCCCGACTTGTGGGACAGTGGCAAAGTGGTTTCCGCGCAACCGTTCAATGTTCCCTATGGCGGAAGTGCCTTGACTTCGGCCCAGCAAGTATTCTGGCAGGTGCGCGTCTGGGATGTTAATGGTCAGGCCTCTGCTTGGAGTGCCGTGGCTACTTGGACCATGGGCCTGCTTAATCCAACCAACTGGCAAGGCGGATGGCTGGTGTCGCCGGGTTCTTCATATAACCTTAACAACTGTTCCTGGATTTGGTATCCAGAAGGAAACCCCACGGTATCCGCTCCGGTCGCAACCCGCTACTTCCGCAAACAATTTTCCGTCAGGTCAGATAGCGCGCTCGCTGGCGCGACGTTGCTGGTCACCGCGGATAACAGCTATACTGCTTACGTCAATGGAACACAAGTAGGGCAGGGGCAGGATTACACGACTATTGTTCCGGTTGACGTGATGGCGCAATTGGCACCGGGGGGCAACCTGCTAGCGGTTGCCGCCGCCAATTCGGGAACCTCTGGAAACCCGGCCGGGTTGTTGGGAATGCTCGTCTTGACTTATGCGGATGGCTCGCAAACCAATATCCAAATGGATGCCAGCTGGAAGGCGGCCAATACCCTGCAGACCAACTGGCAATTGTCCACCTTCAACGATGTTGCCTGGACCAACGCGCTGGTGCTGGGCGGCTATGGCATCAGTCCTTGGGGAACGGGAACCACGGTGCAGACCGGATTGCCGATGTTCCGCCGCCAGTTTACGGTGAACCCCGGCTTGCAACGCGCGCTGATTTATATCTGCGGTCTGGGGCAGTATGAACTGTCCGCCAACGGAGTCAAAGTGGGCAATGCGGTGATGAGTCCGGGCTGGAGCTTTTATAGCCAGACTTGCCTCTATGACACTTTGGATCTGACTTCCTATTTGACCAATGGCATCAATGCTCTTGGTGTGATGCTCGGCAACGGCATGTATAACGTCCAGCCCACCGCAAATTACACCAAGTTCACCGGCTCGTTTGGCCCTCCGAAATTAATTGCGCAACTATACCTTTATTACACCAACGGTGCCAGCCAGATCATCGCCACGGATGGTCAATGGTTGGTGACCAACAGTCCCATAACTTATTCTCAAGTTTATGGCGGTGAAGCCTATGACGCGCGGCTTTTACCCGCCGGCTGGAATCAAGCAGGACTCAATACTTCCAATTGGTTAACGGCAACGATTACCAATGGTCCGGGAGGAGTATTACGCGGTCAATCCTACGCGGCGCCGCCAATTATTGCCTCCCAAATATTACAACCGGTCAGGACCAACCATGTTGCCAGTAACACGACGGTCTACGACTTGGGACAAAATGCCGCTTTGATTCCCAGCCTGACCACGCACGGACTAGCCGGATCGGTGATTCAGATTGTGCCGGCAGAATTGACCAATGCCGACGGCACCATCAATCGCAGCTCGGTCGGCGGCGGCACGGCTTACTGGCAATACACGCTCGCTGGCACGGGCTCGGAAAATTGGACGTCAAAATTTTTCTATCATGGTTGTCGCTATCTTCAAGTCAGCTTAACCGCGCCGGCTGGCTCGACTCAATTGCCGGTGTTAGATTCCATTTCAGCCGTTACGATCCAGAGTGCTTCGACAAATGTCGGCAGTTTCACTTGCGCCTATGATTTATTTAACCGGGTCCGCACGCTGATTCGTTGGGCGCAGCGTAATAACTTGATCAGCATCCTGACTGACTGTCCTCACCGCGAACGGCTAGGCTGGCTGGAACAGTATAATTTACATGGGCCTTCGTTGCGTTATGAATTCGATGTCGGACAACTATTCACTAAAACCATGCAGGACATGGCGGACAGCCAAAACAATGCCGGCACGGGTTTGGTGCCGGATATTGCCCCGGAATACTCGGTCTTTGGCGGTGGTTTTCGCGACTCTCCGGAATGGGGGAGTTCTGTGATCATTGTCCCCTGGCAGCATTACTTATTTACCGGCGATGATACCTTGTTGCGGAACTATTACGCCAGCATGACTAACTATTTTGGTTATTTACAAAAACAGGCGGTCAATAATTTTCTCAATTATCCCAATGGCTTGGGCGATTGGTATGACATCGGGCCGAACGCACCGGGTTACTCGCAGGATACCCCGATTTCGCTGACGGCCGATGCCTACTATTGCCAGGATGCGCAAATTCTGGCGCAGGCAGCGGCGGAAATCGGCCTGACTAATGACGCTGCCCGTTTTGGCCTATTGGCGACCAACATCGGAGTGGCTTTTAACCGCAATTATTACTCGGCGACGAATGGCTATTATGCCACCGGTTCACAGACGGCTCAATCGCTGCCGCTGTATCTCGGAATAGTCAGCCCTACCAACCAAGCTTCCGTGACCGCGGCCCTCGTTGCCAACGTTAATTCGCTGGGTTTGACGGCGGGCGACATCGGCCATCGCTATCTGCTGCGCGCCTTGTCCGACATGGGGCGTTCAGACGTGGTTTTTAATCTTCACGGCGGCACCAATGATCCTGGTTATGGTTATATCTTAAATCAAGGTGCCACCGCGTTGACCGAGGCGTGGGATGCTAATCCAGCCGATTCGCAGGACCACTTCATGCTGGGTCATATCACCGAATGGTTCTATCATGACCTCGCGGGGATACAGTTGGATCCCGCTGCCCCCGGTTTTCAAAATGTCATTATTAAACCGGCATTTGTCGGTGGTATTACCTGGGTCAATGCCAGTTATAACTCGGTTCGCGGAACCATCGTCAGCAGCTGGTCCTTGACCAACAACATGAACTCTCTGAATGTGACTATTCCGGTCGGTTCGACGGGTTCAATTTATCTGCCAATCACGGGCAATGCTGCCACTAATCTTATCGTCAAAGAAAGCGGTGTGACTATCTGGCAAAACGGTTCCGTCGCCGGCAGCAGTTCCGGCGTCTCATTTGATCAGGTCCAAAACGTCGGCTCACAGACATATATGGTATGGACCGTAGGTTCGGGCAGTTACCAGTTTTCTTGGAATGCGGCCGCCGCTCCGACTGGTTTAAAAGCCACGGCGGCAAATGGACAGGTTTTTTTGAGTTGGAATGCCACATCCGGCGCGGCCAGCTATAATGTAAAACGCTCCTCCACCACCGGAACTGGTTATGTGATCATGGCAAGTGGCGTTACCAATACTAACTATGACGATGTATCATTGACCAATAACACGACTTATTACTATGTGGTATCCGCCGAGAGCGGCGGCAACGAAAGCCCAAACTCTTCTGAAGTGAGCGCCACGCCGGGACTGCTCGCCAACTTTGGTTTTGAAACTCCTTCCTTGGGCAGTTATCAATACAATCCCACCGGTGCAAGTTGGACTTTCACCGCCTCGTCCGGCGTCAATGGTTCCGGCATCAGCGCAAACAATAGCGGTTTTACCGCCGGAAATCCTTTTGCGCCGCAGGGCAGCCAGGTGGCGTTTTTACAGGGCGTGAGCAGTGTTTCGCAAACTATTTTGGGCCTGATTTCCGGAGCGATCTATCAGGTGACTTTTTCCGCCGCTGAGCGAAACAATATTTATGGGCAGCAGGCTGGGCAGACGTGGCAACTGCAGGTGGACGGGTCGGTCATTGGCAGTTTTGCACCGCCGGAGTCGGCGCAGAGCTATGTAAATTACTCCGCAAATTTTACCGCCGGTGCGGCCAGCAGCCACACGCTGGCTTTTGTCGGCACGGATGCGAATGGCGGTGATAATACTGTCTTCATCGACAACGTGCGGGTGGCGTTGATGCCTTCGCTTACGGTGCCGCATCTGGCCTGTCAATTCGTCGGAGGCCAGATTCAATTGACCTGGCCGCCCGACCACACCGGGTGGGAGTTGCAGATGCAGTCGAATTCAAATGGCACCGGCTTGAGCACCAATTGGATCTTGATGTTGGGATCGGCGTTGACGAATCAATTTGTCCTACCGGTCAACCTGGCCACAGGGAACGCTTTTTTTCGGATAGTTTATCCGTGAGCCGCAAATTTTTGAAGATGCCTATGGCTGTTTTTTGTCTGGGAGTCGAAGTCCTATTTTCCAGTGCCTCCCCTATTTCGGTGATGCGATGGCTACAATATCAGGTTATTTACTCACATGGATGAATTTGACAACCTCACTCATCAGCAACACCAATCATCCAATAAACACTGCAAAATTTTTGCAAATCACCTAAAACCTGCCAAAATCATGATAAACAAACAGATCGCCAGAATCGCTTGCGTAGCCAGTTCTGGTTTAATCATTGTCAGCGGCTTGAGCGCAAATGCCCAAACCGTGATTTATTCTGACACTTTTGCTGGCTCCGCTCAAAATCTGGATGGAGCTCCGACGACCGGCATTGGTGGCGTGAACGGCACTGGCAGCGGTGCACAGCCGCAATCGTCGGCCGTCGAACAGACCATTGACGGCTCGGGCAACCTGCAGTTGGTTACGCCAGCCACATCCGGCGGTGATTCAGGTTATATTCGTTTTGGCACCATTGGCAGCACTAGCACATTGTATGATTGGGCCGCCAGTCCAGGTGCCGCTGCCATCGCTTCGGCGGGAGGCATGATCATCTCGTTCAACTGGACCGCCGCCGATACGACCGCTGGCAATTGGATTTTCATCGAGGCCGGGGCCAGTCTGGCCAGCCAGACCTCCGGCGGTTATGGCTATTCTTCTCCGATTTTTAATTCCGGCAATTCCGGCGGCGTGTTCATTAAAAACAACGGCGGCGTGGGGGCATTCAACAATGGGGTTCAACAGACCAGCGGACCAGGATTCACGCCGACAAGTGTTAATCACGTGGTTACGCTCGATTATTCCTTCAATTCATTTGCTTCCGGCACGCCTGTGTCGTTGACGGCGATCGTTGATGGAACCACGGTTCAGACCGATTCATTTACTTGGCAGAACAGCTATAACTATCTCAACATCGGCACCTATCAGGAAAATGGCAATCTTATCAGTAACCTGCAAATCACCACCGTTCCTGAACCGACCACTTTGGCGATGATGGCCGGCGGTTTTGGTTTGCTCTATGCCGTTCGTCGTTTTCGTCAGTCGCGCGCGTGATGGAAAGCTTAAATACTTTGCGACGGCCCGGACATCGTCCGGGCCGTTTTGCTTTGCGATCACGTTCAAACACCTTGAAGCTTGAGGCCGGCGCGGGTTCGGTGTATTTTCCAATCTGGTTTCTCGATCAATGTCGACGCGACGCAAATTTTTTTGGCTGTTGAAGCCGTGTTTTGTTCCTTCAAAATATTTTCGGCGAAAAGGCTCGCCGTCATTTTATTTGGTTAGTCGTTCAAGTTGGGCAGTGATTTTGATGCTGATTAGCTTGATGCCGGCATTCAGCGAGATCACGCCCGTGGCAGTGGCGCTTTCCTTCATTGCTAAAAATACCAATGTCGATGATCTGGCAGAGCCAATGAAGGACTCGCTATCCGAACGCGGTTCGCATAATTTTAGCGACATGGGCTCGTGGATTTGGGACACGAATACCTTTGACCGGCAAACCGTCCGCTTTTGGAAATCATTTGAGATCCCCGCAGACGCGACCATTATGCGGGCACGGCTGCGGATCACAGCGGACAATGAATACATTCTTTATCTGGATGGACGGGAAATCGGCCGTGATGCCGAGTGGCGGCACCTTTATGAATACGACATCACATTTTTGCTGCAACCGGGCAAGCACGTTTTGGCCGTGGAAGTTTATAATAGTTCCCGGGAAGCCGGCTTTATGTTTGGCATGCGGGTCGGCTTGGCTTCGGGAAAAATAGTGGAAGTGAAGTCGGACGCAAGCTGGCTGATTGTTCCCGGGGACGTCGTGGGCTGGGAAAAAAAAACCGAGCCGATGGATGCGTGGCGACTGGCGACGGTCGAGGCTCCCTTCGGCTTGGGGCCCTGGGGCACCATGGACTACATTGATCTGGTGCCGCCCCTTCAGCCGGTGAATACGCCTTTCTGGCAAACGGGCTGGTTTGAGATCGTGTTGATTTCGATTTGTGGCGTCATCAGTCTATTCAGCTTCAGCCTTACGACCCAGGTGCTCATTCATAAAAAAGAGCAGCAATTGTTGCATCGCGAACGCGCCCGCATCGCCCGCGATATTCATGATGACATCGGCACGCGGGTAACGCAGCTCGTATTGCAAGGTGAAGTTACCCGGAGCGAATTGCCGTCCGGTTCCAAAACCCGCAAGCAGTTGGAGCGGATTTCCGAGGAGGCGCGCGAAGTGTTGCAGGCGATGGATGAAATCCTCTGGGCCATCAATCCCCGGCGCGACACGCTGCAAGAATTTGCGACGTTCGTTTGCGGCCACACCCAGGCGTTTCTAAAGCCCACATCGATCCAGTGTGTCTTAGATGTCGAGCCGGCCATGTCCGCCGTCGCTTTTGACCTGCCGTTTCGGCGAAGTCTTTTGCTGGCGGTCAAAGAGGCGCTGAATAACGCCGTCAAACATTCCGAAGCCACGGAATTATTGCTCCAGATCCGTCGCCAAGGGCTTGGGTTGACCGTGGCTGTTCAAGATAATGGCAAGGGCTTTGATCTCCGCCAGATAAAATCGGAGCGGAACGGTTTGACTAACATGAACCAGCGTTTGGAGGAGGTAGGCGGTAATTGCCGCCTAACCAGCGAACCGGGCAAAGGTTGTCGCGTTGAGTTCAACATACCCTTTGTCCAAATGCGACGCCAGCCGTGGTGGTTGAAGTGGGGATTCGGGCGGCTGACCAAATGATTTTTTGTTTGTCCCTAACTTTATAACCACATGTCTAAATCTACCAAACCCACCAATCGGGTTCAAATTTCTGCTAAGTCTCCGCTCAAGATCGCCCTCGTGGAAGACCAGCCGAAGGTGCGCGAAAGCTGGAGCCAGCTCATCAATTCTTTTCCCGATCTTTCGTGCAGTTGCATTTGTAAAACTGGCGAGGAAGCATTACGGGTGATTCCCGATTTCAAACCCGACGCGGTGCTCATGGATATTTTTCTCCCGCGCATGTCCGGGATCGAATGCACTGCGCGGCTGAAGGAATTATTGCCCGAGGTCCGGATTATAATCCTCACCGCCATGAATGACGAAGAGTTGGTTTTCATGGCGCTGGAAGCCGGTGCCGATGGTTATCTATTGAAACGCACCAAGCCGGCCGACTTGCGCACCGCCTTGTTGGATGTCTTGAGTGGCGGCGCGCCGATGACCAGTGAAATTGCTCGTCGCGTTGTGGAATCTTTCCGGCTCAAGGCCAAGAGTCGCGATGCGTCCTTGCGCTTGTCGGCGCGGGAAGAACAAATTTTACTGCTATTGGCCAAGGGGCATTCCAATAAGATGATCGCCAGCCATCTCGAGATCAGCGTGGATACCGTGTGCCACCATCTCAAACATGTCTTCGAAAAAATGCACGTCAGTTCCCGCACCGAAGCTGTCGTGCGTTACATGGCTTCCAAAGGCCCCAGCGCCGGTTAAAAAACCCGCGCTCGAAATTTCGGACGGAGCCGTTTCACCATCCCCTGTTTGGGTGATATGATGGCTACTTGCTCTGGCTATTTACGGCTGCAATCATATAGGCGATGTTGCCATTATCGCCGTCGGCCAGTCTATAAATCATTGTGGTTCGACGTGTCGGAACTCATTAACAACGCTATGAAAATTAAAGCTGCCACGCAGTTGACTACCATGAAACCCGGCATTTTATTAACGCTCACCCGGTTTGCCAGCCTTTTGCTCGTCATGGCGGTGAGTGCCGGCACGGCGGTCCAGGCACAGACGCTTGCCTTGCAATTGAAGGCAGCCAACTATAATCCGACCAACGGCCTTTGGACGGCAACAGTCGGACCTAACGCCCAAGCGACGAGCACGCTACCGACGCTGCTTACCAATGCCAGCCCGAATGGCTCTTCGGCGGTCGTTTTCACCGGCGCAAACCCGATGCAGTTGGCGTCGTCCATCGATGGCAGCAGTGGATATACTGTGTTTGCGTATGTCAAGCAGCCTAGTTATGTGGCGAACACTGCCTATGCACTTTTAGGTGGCGGTTCTGGTTCTTTCGAATATCGCCTTTATAATGGCAAGCAGGATGCCCTGCGGCAGCAGCAGGCCGATCTCGGTTCCGAAACCACCGTTTTGACCACGAATGTTTTCAATCTCATTGACGCGACGGTGTCCAGTTCGGGCGGGGCTTTTCGCCTCAACGGAGTTGCGGATGGAACCACCAGTGGCAGTGCTTTTAGCCCTGCGGTTAGTGCCATCGGGGCGAGGTCTTCAACCGGCGGCGAAAACTTCAGCGGTTACATTTGCGAAATTGACATTTACACGGGCGTTTTGAACTCCTCGCAGATCAGTGCCGTCGAGGCGGCTTTAACGGCTTCCTATGTCACCGTCGGCCCGGCTTTGGTCATTGGTTTGGCCTCTGTTAGTCCGACCAACAATGTTTATGCCGGCACTCCTGTCACACTTTCCGCAGCGGTTTCTGGGGCCACTAATACGACGACTTTTCGATGGCAGACGGACAGTGGCAGTGGCGGTGCCAGTTTTGCAAATATCGGCGGCGCCACCAGCACCAACTACGTGCTGAATACCAGCAGTCTTCTGGGAACTTACGAATATCAATTGATCGGCACCCCAGCGAGCGGAAGCTCGGTGACCAGCGCGCCGGTTAGTTTGACGGTGCAGGCCGCCAGCGCCCCAACGCTCGTGACTGATACCACAGCCAACCCCGGCACGGCTTCAGTCGCGGGAAATGAAACCTTCTCGGCTGCTTTTGTGGGAACTTTGCCAATTAGCTATCAATGGCAGGTCAGCCCCAATTCGGACGGTAGTGGAGCGATCAACATAGTCGGGGCTACCAATACCACCTTAGTGCTCAACAATCTTCAACTGACTAACTCCGGATATTATTACGGCCTGCGCGCAACGAATACAGTCGCACCGTATTTCGCCAACAGTAGTTGGACGCAGTTGACCGTGCAGCCTTTGACGCCTTTGGTGCAGCTTATCGCGACCAATTATGATGGCAGCAGCGTTTGGACCGATTCCAGTGGCAATGGCAACAACGCCACTTATGCCGGGTCGACCCCGCCGACCGTGGCTTCCTTTGTGACCCCTAACGGCGGTTCGGCGGTGAACATTGCTCCCGGCAACAACCAAAGCTTTCTCCTGGCATCGTCGCTTGACCCGAGTAGCGGTTACACTGTCTTCGCCTATCTGTTGCCGACCAATAAAACAAGTCCGCAGGCTATCACCGGCGGATCGTCTTCCGGAGCTTTGGAATACTCGATTAAAAATCTCAAACAGCATTACACGGTGGAATATGTTGCCGATATCGCCGACGGATCCACGAATGTTTCCACCAACAGTTTCAGCTTGGTTGATCTGGCTGTCAATTCATCTGGCGGTGCTTTCAGATATAACGGGTCGGCTGACGGCAATGTGGCCGGTGCGACCTTTACTTCGCCCATCACCCGCATCGGCAACAATGAAGGCGGCGGCGATGGCTTTGTCGGACTGATTGCAGAAATTGACATCTACAACGGTGCGTTAAGTTCTATCCAAATCAGCAACGTCGAAGCCCAGCTCATTGCCAAATATGTCACGGTTAACAGCATTACCATCGGAGCGGCTGCGGTTGCGCCCACTAACAACACTTATGCGGGCAATCCCATCACGCTTTCCGCCCCAATTATTGGAGCAACGGGAACAACAACTTATAAATGGCAGACAGATAATGGATCCGGTGGTGCCACTTTTTCGAATATTAGCGGTGCTACCAGCACCAACTATGTGTTGAATACAACAGCTCTGTTGGGGACTTACGAATATCAATTGATAGCGACCCCTTTCGGCGGCAATTCTGTCACCAGCGCGCCGGCCACCTTGACCGTGCAGGCGGCCAGCGCGCCCGTGCTGGCGAGCGATACAACCGCCAATCCCAGCGTCGCCACAGTTGGCGGCAGCGAAACTTTCTCAGCTGCATTTGCGGGAACTTTGCCGATCAGCTACCAATGGCAGGTTAGTCCAAATGCGAATGGCAGCGGGGCATTCAATATTGCGGGTGCCACAAACAGCACACTGGTGCTCAACAATCTTCAACTGACTAATTCAGGTTACTATTACAGCCTGCGGGCCACCAATAAAGTTGCACCCTACTTTGCCAACAGCAGCTGGACGCAACTCACGGTTCAGGCGTTGACACCATTGGTGCAACTTATCGCGAATAATTACGATGGCAGCAGTGTTTGGACCGATTCCAGCGGCAACGGCAATAATGCCACCTATTCTGGAACGCAAAATCCTACCTTGGTTGCTTCTGCGACGCCCAACGGTTCCACGGTCGTCAACGTGTTGACAAATGATGGCAGTTTTCTTCTGGCATCGTCGCTTGACCCGAGTAGCGGTTATACGGTATTTGCTTACATTCAGCCAACCAATAATACAGGGCCGCAGGCTATTACCGGCGGATCGTCTTCCGGAGCTTTGGAATACTCGATTAAAAATCTCAAACAGCATTACACGGTGGAATATGTTGCCGATATCGCCGACGGATCCACGAATGTTTCCACCAACAGTTTCAGCTTGGTCGATTTGGCGGTCAATTCATCCACCGGTGCTTTCAGATATAACGGGGTGGCTGACGGTGCGAATGTGGCCGGTGCGACCTTTACCTCGCCCATCACCCGCATCGGCAACAATGAAGGCGGCGGCGATGGCTTTGTCGGACTGATTGCAGAAATTGACATCTACAACGGTGCGTTAAGTTCTATCCAAATCAGCAACGTCGAGGCGCAATTGACAGCCAAATATGGAATCCCCGGCACAATCGCCACCAACCGGCCAGCCATCACCGCCAAAGTATCCGGCAACGTGTTGCAATTGTCTTGGCCGGCCGGCCTGACGGGTTGGCCTCTATTGGTGCAGACCAACCATCTGGCGTCGGGCCTGAGCGCCAATACCAACGATTGGTCGATTGTTCCCGGTTCAACATCGGTTAACCAGACGAATATCACCATCAATCCCGCATTGCCGACGGAATTCTACAAGTTGGTTCCGCCATGATAAAAACTAAGATTTGATTTGATTCGGACAGAGCGGGGTGTCGGCAAAAATCTGCCGGCGCCTCGCTAAATTTGTAAACTAATTAATTTGATGTAAATTGACACGATGAGAAATTCAAGTATCACAACGGATGCGGCCTCGGGCCGGAAAGCTTTCACCCTGATTGAACTGCTGGTGGTCATCGCGATTATCGCCATTTTGGCGGCCCTCTTGTTGCCGGCTTTGGCCAAGGCCAAACAGACCGCTTACAAGGCGCAATGCGGGAGTAATCTGAAACAATGGGGGGTGTCAATAATTATGTATGCCGGGGATTTCAGCGATAATTTCCCCAATGGCAACATCACCGACCCCTCCGCGAATTTTGGGCCAGGGTGGGTGAGTCCCAGTTTTAATACGAATTTTTACCCCGCGTATCTATATCGCAACACGCCCGGAACCACCACCACCGGAGTGCGGAACAAGAACGATGTGATGTATTGTCCGACGGATACGTGGCATCGGGATTACGAGGCTGCCTCTGGGCGAACGGACTTAATCGGCTATCATTGGTTGCCGGCACGGCCGGCCGACAGCCGCTATTTACCGCCTTTTGATCAATGGTATACTCCTCGGACTAAATTGGGCAAGCAATATCGCAATGCGCCGGTGATGGGTGATTCAATTGAAACGGCGAACGGCAGCTGGTTCGAGTCATTCAGTGCTGGGAGTTTTAGTTTCAACGGCCCGGGATCCAACCACGCGGGGCAGAACGGCGTGCCGATTGGCGGGAATTTTCTTTATGAAGATGGCCATGTCGATTGGGTGAAATTTAACGGCAACACTAATTTTATTGGCATCTCGGCTAACAACAGCGGGTCAGGTTATTACGACGCACCCATTGCCATTGGCACGGGGCCATGGTAAGGCCACCGACAGCCAATTTGAATCGCTTGCCAGCCACTAAATTGCGGCGTAAATGATTTCTTCGTTTTAAAAGAATGGATTATGGTTGCTACACTCTGGCAGCGATCGCCAAGTAAAGTATCCGGGCGTTGCGCATTCAGATGGTATGAATCTTCCATGGAACTCTGAATGGTTTTTCGATCAGCCGCTGGCCATACAGATTTTTCTACGCGAGCATTCCGCGTCGTTCACGGCATGAGTCGCTGCATTATGGCAACTGGGGGGTGCTGCGGTTAAAATCTGCGCGAGGGAATGTATCTTCAAGAGCCGTGCCGATGCATGCAGGTGCGGAGGGATAAAACGGGAAACAAGTCTTGCGGTGAAAGGGATGGTTCGGGAACACTGTTTTACCAGTCATGCCACGCCGCTTTTCATTCAAATCCCGGCGGAAATTTTTTCTGAGCCAAACCGCCTCGCGATGTTGCGGCTTGTTGGGGCTGCTGCTGGCGCTGGTGGCGAGGGCCGCGACGCCGGAAGAATTCCTAGTCGAAAAATGGGATACTTCCAGCGGTCTGCCGCACAACACCGTTCGCGCCATCGCCCAGACGCCGAATGGTTATCTGTGGCTCGGCACGGAGAACGGTTTGGCACGTTTTGATGGCGAACGGTTCGAAAATTTCACCCGCGAAAATACGCCTGTCTTGCAAGATCCCAATGTTCAGTTTCTCCAGACTGATTCCACGGGCAGGCTCTGGGTCGGAACCGGCAACCGTATTTATGCCTGGGATGGCCGGCGGTTGGAAGCGCAAGACTGGCCGGTCACTGCCGGAGACCAAACTGACCGGCTGTTGTTTTCACAAACGAACGAAGTTTATTTTTCGACCGTTCAAGGCTGTCTGGTGCACGGCCAACGATCATCCGCCGGCGGCTGGCAATGGAAAAGTTCCGCGCCCGCAGGCCCGTGCATCTTCAGCTTGGATGCCACGGGAAAAATCTGGCGGCTGACGTTAGGTGGAAGGTTGTGGCGCATGAACGGACTCGAAGCGGAACGGGTCGCGATGCCGGAAGTCAGCGGCTTGATCATTCAAATGACCACCGACGCGGCGGGTCATTTATGGCTCGGAACGAAGAAACAACTGTTGATGTGGACGGGCGAACAATTTCAGCCCGTGACGCCGCCGGCGGGAAAAGCCAATTTGTCGGTCACGGAAATTTATCCCACGCGCAACGGTGCGATCTGGGTGGTGGCCGATGAGCATTTATGGAAATGGCAGGCCGGCGTATGGCGCGTGGATGCCGGTGCGTGGCCGGCGCAACTTTCATCGCTGCGTTGTCTGCTCGAGGATCGCGCGGGCAACCTTTGGTTCAGTTATTATGGGCATGGGCTCTTGCGGCTGGATGGTCAGGGACACTGGCTGAACTTGACTTCGCGGAACGACTTGCCCGGCGATCTGGTGCGTTCGATGTTTCAAGACCGCGAAGGTAACTTGTGGGTCGGCATCGATCGTGGCGGACTGGTGAAGCTGCGCGGAAAATTATTTCAAACTCTGGGCACGGACGCCGCACTGTCCGATCCGGTCGCGCTGGGCGTTTGCGAGGACGCGGCGGGGGCGATTTGGGCGACAACTTACGGTGGCGGTTTGAACCGGTGGGCCGACGGCAAAATGACCCAATTTAATTTGGGACCCGATGGCTCGCCGGGCTACGTCTTCACGGTGTTTCCTGACCGGGAAAATAATCTTTGGATTGGCACCCGCGACAACGGCGTTTTTCTGCGCAGCCCCGGCGGAGAATTTCAACATCCGTTCCCCACCAATGCCATTGCCGCACCGGTGCGCGCCTTGTTTCAAGATGCCGCCGGCACGCTGTGGCTCGGCTCGGGCGATGGCGTTTATTGCTGGCGAGATAATCATTTGGAACGATTCGCGGCGGACACCGAACTCGCGCACGCCGACATCCGAGGATTTGCCCAAGATGCCGCCGGTGCAATCTGGGTGGCCACGCACGGCAACGGTCTGCATCGCTTTCAAGCCGGACAGCACACCGCGCTGCACGCGACCAACGGTTTGCCCAATGAATATGTGCGCGCCTTGTTTGCGGATCAGGACGGCACGGTGTGGGTGGGAATGTATGGCGGCGGATTGTTCCGCTGGAAAAACGGCAAGCTGGCGCCCGCAGCTTCCGGCGGAGATCTGCCCGATGACGTCATCTGCCACATCGAAGAAGATGCGGCCGGACAATTGTGGATCGGCACGCATCACGGCCTGTTCCGCGTGGCGAAATCCGATTTGAATGCGTTTGCCGATGGCCAGAAGCAAAGCGTGTTCTGCATCGTTTATAACAAGCACGACGGTCTGCCGTCCGTGGAATTTTCCGGCGGCATTCAACCCGCCGGTTGGCGCGCGCGCGATGGACGGCTGTGGTTCGCCACCGACAATGGTTTGGTTTCACTCCAGCCCGCCGACGTGCACATCAATCATTTGCCGCCACCGGTCGCCGCCGAAAGTTTGCTCGTGGATGGCAAACTGTTTGCATCCTCGTTGGACAAGGGCGAAAACGTTTTGAATTTGCGGCGGAAACTCATGATTCCCGCCGGGCGCACGCAGTTCGAATTCCATTTCACCGCGTTGAGTTATACCGCGCCGGACAACGTGCGTTTTCAATATCGGCTCGACGGTCTGGGAAAAAACTGGATTGACGCCGGCATGAACCGCGTCGCCACTTACAATTATCTTCCACCCGGCAATTATGAATTTCAGGTGCGCGCCGCCAACAACGATGGCGTGTGGAATGAAACCGGCGCGACCGTGACGTTTGAACTGCTGCCGCATTTCTGGCAACGCTGGTGGTTCAGTTTGGCCGTGATCGCGGCGGTCATCGGTCTGGTCTGGCTGGCGTATGCCCGGCGCATGGCGCGGTTAAATGAATTGGAACGGTTGCGGCTGCGCATCGCGCGTGACTTGCACGATGACGTCGGCGCCAATCTCGCGAGCATGGCGCTGATCGCCGAGGCGATGGAAAAACAGCCGACCTTCGGCGATCCGGCCGACTTGAAACTCATCGCCTTGCGCACCATCGATTCGTTGCGCGACATCGTGTGGTTCATTGACCCAGCCCGCGACCGGCTCGGCGATTTGGTTTCGCGGATGCGCGACACCGCGCCAATGTTGCTGACGGGCATCAAATATGATTTCGCGGTGATCGTGCCGAATCCGGATTTGAATTTGCCGCCGGCATTTCGCCGCAATGTTTTCCCCATTTTCAAGGAAACGTTGCACAACACGGTGAGTCACGCGCGCGCCCGGCAAATCAATATCACGCTGGACTGTCGCCAGGGCGTGCTGCGATTGACTGTGAAAGACGATGGCATCGGCTTTGATGAAACAAAAATAATTCCCGGCAACGGCCTGCGCAATCTGCGCCGCCGCGCCGCCGAAATGAATGGCGCGGTGCGCATCCAGACGGCGCTAGGGCAGGGAACGATGGTCGAGTTCGAAGCGCCCTTCCCGCAAATGCGGGGGTTTCATTTCTGATCCCGCCGGACGAGACTCCATGGAACATCCGCCAAAAAATAAAAGTCGCGCCGTGAAAAATACTGATGCTGCCGCCTGCCGTCCGGTGGAACTCTGGATGATCGAGGACAATCATGCGTTTCGCAGCACCGTGGCGCGGCTGCTCAATCAGACGGCGGACATCCGTTGCACGCACTCTTTTCCCGCCTGCGAAGACGCGCTGAACCTGCTGCAAACCGGCGCGATGGTGGACGTGATGTTGCTCGACGTGGAACTCTCCGGCATGAACGGCATCGACGGTCTAAAAAAAATCAAAGCCATCAGCCCGGTCACGCGCGTCATCATGCTCACCGTGTTTGAAGATCACGAACGGGTTTTTCGCGCGATCTGCGCGGGCGCTTCCGGCTATCTGCTCAAAGCCTCGCCGTTTGACCGCATCGTGGAATCCGTCCATCAAGTCATGGCCGGCGGTTCGCCGATGTCGCCGCGCGTGGCGACTTCCGTGCTGGAAATGTTCACGCGCATGGCCGGCCCGAAAAAAGATTTCGGCCTGACGGAACGCGAGCGTGAAGTGTTGGAATTGATGAAGGAAGGGCTGACGAAAAAAGAAATCGCCGGGCGGCTGGAATTAAGCTTTCACACCGTGGATGATTACCTCCGAAATATTTACGCGAAGCTTCACGTTCACAGCCAGGCGGGCGCGGTGGCCAAGGCCATGAAACACGAACTGTTCTGACCTGGCGGCGAATTTCTGCCGTCCCCCGTATCTACGGGGATTCACAAAGCGAGCATTGTGTGTGATTGTCTCCCCGACCCATAAATGCCGCACCACAAACCACCCTCGTCTTTTTTTTGGTGCCGCTTTAAATCACCGCGTAATAACCGAACCGACATCTAGAACAAATGAAAACAATCCCTAACTTATTCATTGGAATCGCCGTGGCTGCCACGGTCTTGGCCTTGGCCGCAACAGCGCGAGCCGGGATTTTTACCTGGTCAGCCCCCGTCGCCATCACCTCGGCGGATGCCACGCTCAATCTCGCCGGCACGATTGTCGGTGCGGAAGTTTTTGGCAACGACGAGCGGATTGTCGCCTTGTCAAACGGAACCACCGTGGATTTCAAGGCGGACGGTTCGGTGGCCGCGCTCACGGCCGGCGGTCAGGGAAACACTTATGGCGCGTTCACCAACACCACTGGAAATCTGAACTTCGACAATACTCTCACCCAGTTCACTTACAATGGCGGCCCTGACACCATCACCCTGAACAACCTGGTCATCGGCCAGCAATACACGGTGCAACTCTTCGCGCTGGATCAGCGCGGCGGCATCAATTCCTCGGCGGTGGCCAATTATCAGGACCCGAATGATGCCACCGACATCTCTGTCAATTTTCAGATGGGCGACTCGGTTTACATCGTTGCGACTTTTACGGCCAATGCTTCCTCGGTAAGCATCCAGGAGAATTTGTTGAACAGCAACAACGGCAATATCAACGCGCTCGTCGTTCGCGCAGTCGGCGTCAATGTTCCGCCGCAGATCACCGCTCCGCCGCAATCAGCGTCCATTTATCACGGACTGACGGCGAACCTGGTGGTCGGCGCGGTCGGCACCGGGCCTTTGAGCTATACTTGGCAGAAGTCTAATGTCGGGGGCAGCCTGTTCACTAACCAAGTAAATGGCGGCCGTATTTCCGGGGCGACGAGCTATACTTTGAACATCACCAATCTGACGGCGAGTGATACGGCCGACTATCGCGTAGTTGTTAGTAACTCCTATGGTTCGATTACAAGTTCACCTGCGGCCACGCTGACGGTGTTGACGGGCACGCCGCAATTTACCTGGTCTGCGCCCATCGCCATCACCACCGCCGATGGCACGCTCAATCAATCCGGCACGATCGTGGGCGCGGAAGTCTTTGGCAGCACGGAAACCTTGGTTACCCTGACCAACAATGCCACGGTTGATTTCAAGATAGATGGTTCGGTGGCGCAAATAACCGGCGGTGGTTATGGCAATACCACCGGGGCGTTTGCTGGCACCACCGGCAATCCCAGTTTTGATTCCGTATTAAACCAGTTTACTTACGACGGCGGTCCTGACTCCATCACGCTCAACAATCTGTTTGTCGGCCAGCAATACGCGGTGCAAATCTTTGCCCTGGATGACCGCACGGGGGGCGCGACGTATCGGTCCGCGAACTTTCAAGACCCGAATGATCCTTTCGATATTTCAACGGTGTTCCAGATGGGCAACAATGTCTATACCATCGCAACTTTCACGGCGAGCAATACGTCGGTGACCATCCAGGAAAATCTGCTCACCGGCAATAGCGGTAACATCAACGCCGTGGTGGTTCGCGCGCTAGGGCTGATTGTCGCGCCCCAAATTGCGACGCAGCCGCAATCGGCGACGATAGACCAAGGACTGACCACGAGCTTCACCGTGGCCGCTTCGGGCACGGCCCCGTTGACGTATCGCTGGCAGCGCGGTGTTGTTGGCAGCGGCACCTTTACGAATGTGCCGGCGAACGTGCGCTATTCCGGTCTGACCAGTCCGACCCTGACTATCTCGAACTTAATTGTTGGTGACGCCGCCGACTATCGAGTAATCATCGCCAACGCGGCCGGGTCGGTGACGAGTGCGCCGCCGGCGACCTTGACCGTGCAGGCGGTCACGCCGCGGTTTGTCTGGTCAATCCCGACTGCCATCAGCACGGCGGACGCCACGTTAAGTCAGGCCGGCACGATAGTTGGTGCCGCCGTGTTCGGGCCCACGCCGGCCATAGTCGTGCTGACCAATGGCACTTCAGTCGATTTCAAGGCCGATGGATCGGTTGCAACCGCAACTGGTGCGGGCACGACCACGGGCGCATTTTCGGGCAATACTGGCAACGCTACTTTCAATTCAATCTTGAATGAATTCAATTACGACAACGGTCCCAAGACGATCACCTTAAGCGGCCTCGTGGCGGGGCAACAATACGCGGTGCAGCTATTCGCCTTGGATGACCGCAGTGGTGCCAATACCCGTCCCGGCAACTTCCAGGATCCAAATGATGCGTATGATTATTCGGGCACTTTCAACATGTCGGACAACGTCTATACCATCGGAACCTTTACGGCCAGCGGCGCGACGGCGAGTATTCAAGAAAATCTGCCGAATGGCGGCGGCGGCAATATAAATGCGTTGGTGGTGCGCCGTCTGACCGGCCTGCCGCTCGCACCGCTGATCACGACTGAACCGCAATCTACCGCCGTATTCGCCGGCGCGAATGTGCAATTAACCGTCGGCGCCACGGGCACCGCGCTGACTTATCAATGGCAGCGCGCCGTCGTTGGCAGCGGTCTTTTTAGCAACGTCGGCAACGCGGGCAATGTTTCTGGTGCCACCACCGCGCAATTGAACATCATCAACGCTTCGGCCGCCGTGGCCGCTGACTATCGTGTCATCGTCAGCAACGGCAGCGGCTCCGTCACCAGCAGTCCGGCGGCAACCCTCACCATTCGCCCGGCGGCGGCGTTGATCCACCGCTGGAATTTCAACGAAACCAGCGGCACGGTGGCTCATGATTCCATCGGCACCGCCAATGGCACGCTCGTCAACGGCACGGGCACCAGCGTCAGCTTCAACGGCACGGGCCAGTTGGTGCTGAACAATCCGGGTTTGGAAACCACCGGTGCGGGCAGTTATGTGGCCCTTCCCGGCGGGTTGGTGACGGGCTTGAGTGCGGTCACCTTTGAGATTTGGTATAACAACACCGGCCTGAATAATGGCAACCCATTGGTTTCATTTGGCGGGATGCCTGATCCCACGACGCTGCATGGAACGAACTTCATTAATTTCTTCGCGCGCTGGGCGGGCAGCACGACGGCGTTTGAGATTCAAACCACCGCAGGCGATTCCGGCGTGGTTACGCTGGGAACCCGGCAGCAGAGCGGGACTTTCCATTGGGTGTTGATTTATGACCCGATTGCCGGAACGGTGAGCGCCTATCTGAACGGCAATCTTCAGGCCACGGCGTCGGGCATCACGATTCCATTGAGCACGGTGGGAACGAGCGTGGGTTACATCGGCCTCACCGCCTGGAACCAGATCGGCGGCAACAGCGATCCAAACCTGCCGACGGGCAGCTTCAGTTCCCAATACGGTTTCAACAGCAACGGCAATTATCCCTATCTGAACGCCAACATGGACGAGATGCGCATTTACAGCGGCGTGTTGAGCACCAACGCGATTGCGGCCACGCAATTGCTCGGACCGAATGCTCCGCTCTCAAACACCGCGTCGTTGAGCGCGGTTCCCAGTGCGGGAAATTTAACGCTGTCCTGGCCGATTGTGAACGGCGGCTTCACCCTCGAATCAAGTCCGGTGCTGGGACCGAATGCCGTCTGGGTGCCGGTGAATGCACCGCTCTCCGTGGTCGGTTCCAATTATCAGGTGACATTGCCTTCGACGAGTGCGGCGGCTTTTTTCCGGCTGCGTGAATGATGCTTGATTAAATAAGTTCGCAGACAAATGGCGGCGGAAGGCAGCTCCTCCCGCCGCCGCAAATTTAAGACAAATTTTATGCCGAAAATTATCGAACGCCCCAAGCAACGCGGATTCACTTTGATTGAATTGTTGGTGGTCATCGCGATCATCGCCATTTTAGCGGCGATGTTGCTGCCAGCGCTGGCGAGCGCCAAGCGGAAGGCCACACAAGCAGTGTGTTTGAGCAATGAAAAGCAACTGGCGCTGGCGTGGACGATGTATTGTGACGACAATCAGGATAACATTCCGAATTTCAATACTTCAGTGAATGCGAAGGGAAATATTCCTTGGCTCTATCAAGTGCGGCAACCGCTATCCACTAGCGTGGTGCCCATGCCTCCCAATGTCACTGGCATGTCGGCACAAGATGCGCAGAAGACTTACCTCGAGGCCGCATTCAACCAAGGCTGTCTCGGCCAATATTGTAAAAATCCCGATGTCCTCCATTGTCCGGGCGACACCCGCAACACGCGACCAGTCGGAGCGGGAATAAACCAAGGCTATGCTTGGGGCAGTGTCTCCGCGAATGCCATCTTGAATGGCGAGAATTCAGTGATTACAAAACGTTCGACCATAAAACGCGCGAGCGAAATCATCCTATGGGTGGAAGAAAATGATCCGCGCGGCGAAAATTTGGGGTCTTGGGATATGTATACCAGCCCTCCCGCCGGTTCACCTTCTTTTGAAGATTCGCCCGCGGCATTTCATGGAACCACCAGCACCTTTAATTTTGTGGACGGCCATGCCGAACCGCACAAATGGCTGGATGGGGCGACGCTTGCCTACGCCAGGAGCACAGACCCAAATAAGTATGCCAATTCGCCGCCCTGGAACCAAGTTGCCGACGATGCTGTTTGGGTGAATTCGCGCATCGGTGTAGTCAATCCTTGATTGCGTTATTGACCATTTGCTTTTGAGCATGAATAACAACATTGATTTTGACGCGGCTGGGGAAATCGATGGCTGAAATAATTGTGACGTTAAAATTAATCTTCCTTCAGGCAATTCTGCTAATTGGCTCCCGTTCCATTTGTGCAGCGGACGAAGTGGAGAAAGTTTTCCGACAACCGCCCGCCGATGCGCGTCCGCAGGTTTATTGGTTTTGGATGGGTGGCAACATCAGCAGCAATGGCATTACGCGCGACTTGGAGTCTTTGAAGGCCGAAGGTTTTGGCGGCACAACGATGTGCAGTCTCGCGGATGTTTGCACGCCGTGGGCAGGAATCATTTCCAACAGTCCGACGCCGGGAGTCATCGCTTACCAATCAGATTCATGGTGGAATTTCGTGCGGCACGCGGCGGCGGAATCGAAGCGGCTCGGCCTCGAATTTGGCATGCACAACTGCGCGGGCTACGAAACCAGCGGCGGCCCATGGATCACGCCGGAACTTTCCATGCAGCAAGTCGTCTGGTCCACCACGCGCGTGACTGGTCCCGGAAAATTTGACGGCGCATTGCTGCGTCCGCATCCAAACATCCACGCCGACGAGGCATTTCCGGTTTACTCGCCAAACGGCAAGTTAGGCCGACCCGAAGTGCCCGGCCGCCTCAATTATTTTCGTGACATCGCGGTGCTCGCCCTGCCGGCGGAAGGCGTTGCACCGCTGGAAAAAGTTTTGAACCTGTCCGCGCAAATGGACGCGGATGGTCATCTCACGTGGGAAATTCCCGCCGGCAACTGGATTATTTATCGTTTCGGCCACACCACGACGGGCATGATGCTCCAGCCGTGCCAATGGGCGGCGATGGGTTTGGAGTGCGACAAGATGAACCAAGCGGCGGTGGAATTTCAAATGCGCCATCTGCTCAACGACGCGAGGCAGCATCTCGGCGATCTGCTCGGCAACGGATTAAAATATATTTGGTTCGACAGCTACGAAGCGGGCAATCCGACGTGGACGCCAAAAATGCGCGAGGAATTTCAAGCGCGGCGCGGCTACGATCTGACGCCATTTCTCGCCACGCTCGCGAAACGGTCAATCGGCGACGCCGCGCAAACCAAAAAATTTCAAGCGGATTTCCTGCGGACAATTCACGATCTCCACCGCGATGTTTATTTCGCCACGATCCAGCGCGAATGTCACGCCGCCGGACTACAGTGCCGTTCCGAACCTTACCTCGGGCCGTGGGAAATTTCCGAGGTCGTTCTCTTTTTCGACCAGGCGTCGGGCGAATTTTGGACGCATGGCGGAAATTATTCGCCGTTCTGCATTCAAGCGGTAGTCGCGGGTTCGCGCGCGACCGGAGCAAATTTAATTTCCGCCGAAGCGTTCACCGGCGATCCGCGCGAGAGTCAGTGGAACGAAACGCCCGCGTGGCTCAAGGCCATCGGCGATCCCGCCTTTTGCGACGGCGTGAATCGCTTCATGTTGCACCGTTTCGTGCATCAACCATTTGATGATCGCTATCAGCCGGGCATGGCGATGGGGCAATGGGGCACGCATTTCGACCGCACGCAAACGTGGTGGCAACCCGGCAAGGCGTGGGTGAACTATCTGCAACGATGTGACGCGCTGTTGCAATGGGGTCGAATCGCCACCAATGATTTCGCGGCCAACGCCGTTTCCGGCGGTTTGAATGCGCGCAGCATTCATCGGCACGATGCAGACGCGGATGTTTATTTTGTGGCCAATGTCGCGCGGGAAAATGGCGCGGCCAGTTGTTCGTTTGGCGTCACCGGCAAGCAGCCGGAATTGTGGAATCCGGTCACTGGCGAAATGCGCGACCTGCCGGAATTTGAAAGCAAGGACGGCAGAACAATTTTGCCGCTTAAATTTGCCCCGTCGGAAAGCTGGTTCATCGTTTTTCGCAAACCGGTTTCCGCGGCCGGACCTATTTCAACCGCGAAAAATTTTCCTGATTTTAAAAACCTCGGTGAAATCTCCGGCGCGTGGCAGGTGCAATTTGATCCAAAATGGGGCGGCCCGAAAAAATCGGTGACCTTCGCCACGCTCGATGACTGGACGCAACGGCCGGAACCCGGCATAAAATATTTCAGCGGCACGGCGGTTTACGCCAAGACGTTTGATGTGGCGGATTTGAAATTTAAAAGCAGAAATTCAAAATTATTTTTGGACCTCGGCGCCGTTTACGCGCTCGCCGAAGTCTGGTTGAACGGAAAAAATCTCGGCGTCGTTTGGACCGCGCCATGGCGTGTGGACATTTCCACCGCCGTAAAATCCAAACACAACCAGCTGGAAATCAAAGTCACGAATGTCTGGGCCAACCGCTTGATCGGCGATGAACAGGAGCCGGCGGATTGCACCTTCGGCAAGGGCGACTTTGGCTTCGGCGGGCCGCTCAAATGTTTTCCCGACTGGTTTGTCAAAGGTCAGCCGCGCCCATCATCCGGTCGTTTCACATTCGCCACGTGGAATTATTTTGATAAAAATTCACCGCTGATTTCTTCCGGCTTGCTTGGTCCGGTGAGGCTTTATGCGGAAGATTCAACCACCGCAAGTCATTTGATTAATTAATTTCTTCGATTCTCCGTAATTCTTCATGGCGAAATTTTGGCATTCGACGAAATGCGTCGGGTTGATGGTCGCGATGGATTCGGCGCAATGTGACGCAGCGGCAGCGGATTTGAAGATCGCTGCCGGAAAATTTCCCGCGCGGCAGAATTGTTGCCCAGTTATTCGTGCCCGGATGTCTCGCGATGCGAGTTTTGAAAATTCGGAAATGTAATTCAATGCCCGGCCACGAGCGTTCCATTTTTGGTTTCGCAGATTTTATTATTTGGTGACAGAAATTTTTCACGGCCTAAGAATCAATTTTCAGCGAATCAATCTTGTGGCGTCAATAATTTCACCATCGCCGACGAGAAAAATTTGGTCGCCGCGCACGGGCTGCAAAATATGCTTGCCGGTGAATCCACCGAAGGCGGGCAAAATGGCCAGCCGCAGGCCGAAATAAAAGCACCGGCTGGTGGCGCGGAGGCCGCTCCGTTCATGCAAGTCAAAAGCAGGATGCACATGGCCCGCGAGCACAAAGTTTTCCGAAAGAAGTTTCGGGGGATGATGAGCCCAAGTGAACGGTTCCCACACCCATGGCTCCGGCACGCACTGGATTTTCCATGATGGTGGCGGACCACCAGCGTGACGATCGTGATTGCCCAAAACCAAAATGATTTCCAATTTTTCGTGGCGCGCACGCCATTCTTGAAACGCCATCAGGGTGCGCTCACTGCGACCGGTTTTGGCATGAAAAAAATCCCCCAGGATCACGAGTTTCTTCGCGCGATGCCGTTGCAGGATTTTTTCCAAGCGATGCAAATCGTCGTCATGCGACGTTTCGGGCACCGGAATGCCCGCGAAGCGAAACGCGGACGCCTTGCCAAAATGCGGGTCGGCGATGAACATCGTTTTCTGCCGCGCCCACCACACGGCGCGTTCCGGGAGGAGCGTCAGTTTTTCACCGCCCCAGAAAATTTCTCTTTCACCGTTTTTCATTTTTTATCCGCGGCGATTTCCAACTGCGTTACCATGCGCTTGACGCGGTCGGCCCATTGCTCGGTGCTCACTTGCGCCTGCACCCACATGGCCCACAGCGGAAATGCCAGGGGTGACAGGCGCGCCAATTTTTTTAATCGCACCTGCATGGCTTGCGCCTCAGCCAAAGCGCGCTGGAGCCGACGCACTTCAAGCTGACGTTCGATGACCTCGTGTCGCGCCTGGTCCAATAATTTATTTTGCGGATCGTATTGATTAAACACTTCGTAAAACAAGCTGCTCGACGTTTGCAGTTGGCGCATGGATTTGGGCGCGCCGGGGAAGCCCTGAAAGATCAGGCCGGCGATGCGCGCGATTTCGCGGAACTGCCGCCGCGCCAATTCGGTGGCGTTCAAACAATCCAGCAAATCTTCCACGAGCCGTTCCGGCGACAAGCGCAGCTTCCAATCGTTTTCATTTAAATCCAGCGCGGTCGGGGTGGTCAGGGAAAAACCATAATCATTCATCGTCAAGGTGAACGAGCGTGGTGACATGCGGCTCAAGCGATGCGCGACAAGCGTCGCCAAACCTTCGTGCGCGAGCCGGCCGGCGAAGGGAAAAATAAAATAATGAAAACCATCCCGCGACTCGGTCCATTCAATCAGCAGTTCATCGGGATTCGGGATCAACGACCAATCGCTTTGCACATTGAGCACGGGCGCAAGCGCGCGCATCTCGGGCGAAGTGAATTCGCCGCGCCGCGCGGCCGCCAGTTTTTCGCGGACGGCGCGCGCGAGCTGCGTGGAGAGCGGCATTTTTCCGCCGAGCCATTGCGGGACGCGCCGCGCGGACTTTTTGGCGCGGCGGACGAAAACCGTCATGTCCCGCATCCGCACAAATTCCAGCGATTGGCCGGCGAAAGAAAATCCATCCCCCGGACGCAGCCGCGCGATGAACCATTCTTCCACCGTGCCGAGGTAACGTCCGTGCAGAAATTTTAAAACGAGCGAAGCATCGCTCGTGATGGTGCCGATGGACATCCGGTGAAACCGGGCGATGAGCGGTTCGGTGACGGAATAATCGTCGCCATTTTTTACGACGCGGTGAAATTGCGGATACGCGTGCAACGCCGTTCCACCGCGCGTGATGAAATCCAAAACCCATTGCCATTCGTCATCGCGCAGATGGCGGTAAGCGAAGGTGCTTTGGATTTCCGCGCGGATTGCCGGCTCGCAAAAGCCGCCGCCGAGCGCGAGCGTCACCAAGTGTTGCGACAGCACGTCGAGCGGCGCTTCAATCGGCTCCCGCGATTCCATCTGGCCGGCGGCGATGGCATCGCGCACGGCGGCGAATTCACAAAGCTCGAACGCATGCGCGGGCACGCAATAAATTTTGCTGGTCGCGCCGGGCTGATGACCGCTGCGGCCGGCGCGTTGCAACAAGCGGGCGACGCCTTTGGGACCGCCGACTTGGATGATCTGTTCGACCGGCGAAAAATCCACGCCCAGATCGAGGCTTGAAGTGCAGACGACACATTTGATCGTGCCGGCGCGCAACCGGGTTTCCACTTCCTCGCGCATTTTTCGATCGATCGAACCGTGATGCAGGGCGATTTGATCCGCCCAATCCGGCCGCGCGTCGCGCAACGCTTGAAACCAGATTTCCGTCTGCGACCGCGTGTTGGTGAAGAGCAGGGTGGTGCGAACTTTTTCGATTTGGGCGATCACATCCGGCAGGAGCGTCAGGCCGATGTGGCCGGCCCATGGGAAGCGGTCCATCGAGCGCGGCAAAAGCGTATGCAGTTCAAAACGTTTTTCAACCTGTGCCGAAATTAATTTGGCATTTCCCATTTGGGCGCCGGTTCCCAACAACACCTGCAATGCTTGCGGCAGATTTCCGAGCGTGGCGGACAAACCCCAGATGCGCAGACTCGGAAACCACTGGCGCAGGCGCGCGAGGCAAAGTTCCGTCTGCACGCCGCGCTTGGTGCCGAGCAGTTCGTGCCATTCATCGACGATGATGCAGCGCAGCTCGCCGAATTTTTCGCGGCTGCTGGGCCGGGACAATTGCAGCGACAAACTTTCCGGCGTGGTCACGAAGGCCGTGGGAAGTTTTTCGCTTTGGTGGCGGCGCGTCGCGGCGGAAGTGTCACCCGTCCGCAAATCCACGGTCCATGGCAGATTCAAATCATTGATCGGCGCGCGCAACGATTCCACCGTGTCATTGGCGAGCGCGCGCAACGGCGTGATCCACAAGATCCGCAGCGGCTCGATTTTTTCCGGCCAATGTTTCGGATCGGGGTGCGGCGCCAACCATTCGAGAATCGGCCCGCCCCAGACCGCATAGGTTTTGCCAAGACCGGTGGGCGCGTGGATCAAGCCGCTCTGTCCGGCCAGATAAGCCAACCACGCTTCTTCCTGAAACGGAAATGGCCGCCAGCGCTTTTTTTTAAACCACTTTGACCACAAAGTATTCATTGCGAATTTTCATTTTTCATCAACGCGCGGACGTTTTCGAGTGTGTCCGCGTCGGCCGCTTTTTTGTCGTGCCGCCAGCGATTGATGCGCGGGAAACGCACGGCGAGCCCGGCCTTGTGACGGGTGGATTCTTGCACGGCTTCAAACGCGAGTTCAAAAACCAGTTCGGGTTTCACGAAACGGATCGGGCCAAATTTTTCCAGCGTATTTTTGCGCACAAATGCGTCCACCACGGAAATCTCTTCATCGCTCAAACCGGAATAGGCCTTGGCGATGGGCACCAATTGCCCCGCGTGCCACACGCCAAAAGTGTAGTCGGTATAAAGACTGGCCCGGCGGCCATGACCGCGTTGCGCGCCCACGAGCACGGCATCCATGACGAGCGGATCAATTTTCCATTTCCACCAATCGCCGCGTTGCCGGCCAACGCCGTAAACCGAATCGCGTCGTTTGAGCATGATGCCTTCGACCTGTCGCGCGCGCGAGGTGCGCTGGGCGGATTGTAATTCAGTCCAATTCTGCGGCCGGAGCATTTCGGAAAGATGCAAGGGCAGTGAAATTTTTTCCGGCGGAGTTGCCACAGAAAACAAATCTGGTGTCACCATGCGCCGTTCCGATTCCTCGCGCGGGACGAATTCCATTTGCGCGGTTGTCACAATTTTTTCCAAACGCTGTCGCCGCTCGGCGAGCGGGCGGTTCCGCCAATCTGCCGCATCCGCTTCAAGCAGATCATACGCGAGAAAAACCACGGGAAATTCGCGCCGCACTTTTTCGCCAGGATTTTTTCGTCCCCACCGCCGTTGCAATTTGGCAAATGCCTGCGGTCGGCCCTCACTCCAAGCGAGAATTTCTCCATCCAAAACCGTCCCGTCCGGCAGCGCGGCGCCGATGGCCGCGATTTCCGGAAAAGTTTCGGTCACCATCTCGTCTCCGCGCGACCACACGAGCGTCTGGTTTTGTCGCCGGATTAATTGCGCGCGGATGCCGTCCCATTTCCACTCGCATTGCCATTCAGTCAGATCCCCCAACGATTCCGGTGAAGCTTCGAGCGGGGACGCGAGAAAAAAGGGATACGGGCGGGCGGGTTCGATTTCATTTTCACCGGTTCGCAGGAGCCGTTGAAAATCCGTCGGTGTGGCCTGCCAGTTTCCAGCGAGGCGATGGGCCATGATCGCGGGCAGAATGCCGGCGACCGCTGCAAGCGCGCGCACCACGAGTGTTTGCGCCACGCCGACGCGGAACGAACCGGTGATCAGTTTGTTCCACACGAGCCGCTCGCGACCGTCCAACTCGCGCCACGTTTGCAACAGCAGATTTTTCCGCGCCAAATCCGGCAGCATTGCCAGCGGCAGCAGGCGCTTGGCAATCAATTCATGCAGCGGCAGCGTGAGCGCGGATGCATTTTCCGGCAGCAGGAGGGCGGCGGTTTCCGCGAGATCGCCGACCGCGTCGTAGCATTCTTCCACAAGCCAGTCCGGCAATTTTGATTCCCCGGCGATCCAGCGCCGCAAATCGGTGGACGTGACGGAACGCGGAATTTTCCGGCCGCACAAAAAATGGAGCGCCCACGCGGCATCCGCAATCGGCGCCGCGCGGAAATAATTTTCCAGCGCGGAAACTTTTTCGTTGGTCCGGCTCGTTTCGTCCAGCGCGACAAATAATTGTGTGAAGCGCTTCATTCCGTCTCGGTTGCTTCCCCTTCAAACTGCGTGGCCAAAGCCTCCGCCTGCCTGCCTCGTTCGCGCAGCCAGCGGACCAGCGGCGCGGTATAACCATGCGTCGCCCAAATGCGCTGGGCACCCGTCGCCGAAATGGCGGCAAGCAACCCTTCCCAGTCGGCGTGATCGGACAAAACAAATCCGCGATCCAAGGCGCGCCGGCGGCGCGCTCCGCGAATCTGCATCCAGCCCGATGCAAGGGCGCGTGACGCGATGCCAAATTTACGGAGCCACGGGGAACCGTCCGTCGAAGCCGGAGCAATGACCAATCCGCGGCCAGCGGCGGCCCGAATGGTTGTGGAATCAACTCGCGTAACTGCCGGCAGTGTGATTCCGGCATTGGCATACAAGGGCAAAAATTTGGCGGCTGAACCGTGGACAAAAATTGGTCCGAGCGACGCGTCCACGCCGGACAAAACGCGTTGGGACTTGCCCAAAGAATAGGCAAAAATAACGCTCGTCCGCCCGAGGTTTTGGTTTTCCCGCCACCAAGAATTGATTTCCGAAAAAATTTCCGCCTGCGGCCGCCAGCGATAAATCGGCAGGCCGAAAGTGCATTCCGTCACAAACGAATGGCAGCGGATGGCTTCAAAGGGCGCGCAGGTTTTTTCCGGCGCGGTTTTATAATCGCCGCTGACGACCCAGATTTCGCCGCGCGCTTCCACGCGCACTTGCGCCGAGCCCAAAATGTGGCCGGCCGGATGCAGCGAGACGTGCACGCCGTTGCGCGTCAAGGTTTCGCCGTAAGGAATGGCTTGGATGACCGCATCCGCTCCGAGGCGTGCTTGCAATATTTCCCGGCCGGGGGCGGCACACAAATAATGGCGCGAACCCGCCCTCGCGTGATCGGAATGCGCGTGCGTGACGATCGCGAAATCCACCGCGCGCCACGGATCAATGTAAAAATCTCCGGCCGCACAGTAGAGTCCGCGGTCGGTATTTTCCAACAACGTCATCCGTTAATAAATCACACAATTCGGAAAGTGCGAGTGGCGCGCAGCGCACTCCGAATTTTTTTAGGAACGCGCAGCCAAATTGCAACATTCCTCCGCCACCGTTGGTTCAGCGGAAGGTTGCGGGCGTGTGAGCCAAGAGTTTTCGCAAGCGCAAGCGCTCGCCGACGAAGGTTGCCGAGGTTGCGGGGCAAGAATTACTTCTCCGACCAGTCAACTGCGTTTCAAAGTGCGCAACGCCAGCACGAGCGCATCCACTTCCTCGCGTGTGTTGTAAAACGCAAGGGAGGGCCGAACGCTGCTTTCCAAGCCGAAATGGCGGATGGCTGGTTGCGCGCAATGATGGCCGGCGCGGACGGCGATGCCGTTTTTGTCGAGGTGCCGCGCGACGGCTTCGTTCGGCACGCCGGGAATCACGAAAGACAAAACGCTTGCCTTGTTCAACGCCGTGCCGATGGGCCGCAAACCGGGAATCGTGGCCAGCGCGTCCTGGGCATATGCGAGCAAGGCATGTTCGTAAGCGGCGATGGCGGGAATGCCGACCTTGAACAAATAATCAATCGCCGCGCCCATGCCGACGACGCCGGCGATGTCCGGCGTGCCCGCCTCGAATTTTTCCGGCGCGTGCTGATAAACCGTTTTTTCAAAACGCACGTCCTTGATCATGTGGCCGCCGCCCTGCCACGGCGGCATGGTTTCGAGCAACGCGGCTTTGCCGTAAAGCGCGCCGATGCCGGTCGGCGCAAAAATCTTGTGGCCGGAAAAAACGTAAAAATCCGCATCGAGTGCGGTGACATTCACCGGCAGATGCGGCGTGGATTGCGCGCCGTCAATCAGAACGGGAACGCCGCGCGCGTGGGCGAGCGCGATGATCTGCTCGACGGGATTGATCGTGCCGAGCGAATTGGAAACGTGCGCGACCGACACAAACTTCGTCTTGTCGCCGAGCAGTTTTACGTATTCGTCTAAAATCAATTCGCCGCGATCATTGATGGGAATCACTTTGACGGTCGCGCCGGTTTGCTCCGCGAGCAACTGCCACGGCACGATGTTCGCGTGATGCTCCAGTTCGCTGACGATGATCTCGTCGCCCGCGCCAATATTTTTTCTGCCGTAACTTTGCGCGACCAGATTAATCGCTTCGGTCGTGCCCCGAACAAAAATAATTTCCTTCGCGTCCGCCGCACCGAGAAATTTGCGGACCTTCTCGCGGCCGGCCTCGAACAATTGGGTCGAGCGCGCGGCGAGCGCGTGCGCGGCGCGGTGGATGTTGGAATTGTCGCGGCTGTAAAATTGCGAGGTCGCATCAATCACCGCCTGCGGCTTGTGCGTCGTCGCGGCGTTGTCGAGCCAGATGAGCGGCTTGCCGTTGACGAGCTGGTGCAGCGCGGGAAAATCGCGGCGCACGCCTTCGATGTCGAACTTTGGAACCGGCGCGGCGTTTTTCGGATACGACTGGCAGGACGCCGGCGATCGGCCGGAAAGTTGGCTGCCCTGCAGAAAATAATATTCCGGCGCGGCAACGGATTCTGCGGCGGGCAAACCCAACAGTGAATTATTGTTCGCATTCTTCGCCTCCGACTTTTTGCCTTTGGGACGATAATCGCCATTGCAGCGCGGTTCGCCGAACGCATAGCTGTCGCCGGAATCCGGCGCATGCGCACCTGTCGGTGTTTTTTGCGGCGTGGCGGCGGGCTCGGATAATTTTGGCGCATCGGGTTGCGCACTCGGATGCACCGGCGGCAACGCCGAATTTTTTTCCACGCCGGAAAGATTGGGCAGAGGGGAAATGCTCGGAATTTCCGCCGGCACGGCGGGCGTGGCGGTTGGCCGCGCGCCGCGGCTCAAGCCCGAAAACGCTTCGCCAATCAGGCGGGCGACCAAATTATTGTGCGCGGCTTCGCTGACCGCCGGTTCGGCGACGGGCAAGCTTGCCGGACTATTTGTAGTCATAATAATTGTTCACCACGACATTGTCCAAACGCGCGATGGCGTCGGTCGTCAGCACGCTGGCGGAGAAATAGCGCGTGACGAGATGCGACGCGATGGAGTTTTCATTCGTGCCCATGTAGCGCACGGAAAGTCCGGGTTCGACTTCGCCGGTCACGCCGGTTTTTTGCAAGCCGACCACGCCTTGTTCCGCTTCGCCGACGCGCAGCAGCAAAAGGCTCGTAGAATTATTTTTTACATCAAGCTTGTTGCTGGGAATCAGCGGCACGCCGCGCCACGTTATGAACGGCGTTCCAAACAAATGCACCGTCGGCGGCGGCACACCGCGGCGCGTCGCTTCGCGGCCAAAGGCAACAATGGCCTTCGGATGCGCGAGGAAAAACGCGGGCTTTTTCCAGACGAGGCCAAGCAGTTCGTCGAGATCGTCCGGCGACGGCGCGCCTTTGCGCGTCTTGATGGTCTGTGACGCGTCCACTTCCTTGAGCAGGCCGAAATCGGGATTGTTGATGAGTTCCCATTCTTCTTTTTCCTTCACGGCTTCGACCGTGAGCCGGATCTGCTCGCGGAGCTGGTCAATCTTGTTGCTGTAAAGATCGGTCACGCGCGTGTGCGTGCGCAGCACAGTTTGAATTGTGCTCAAATGATATTCGCGCGGGTCCTGGTCGTAATCCACAAAGGTCGTCGGCAGTTTTGGCTCTCCGTTTTCCACGGTGAGCAAATCCACCTTCACTTCGCCGAATTCATTCGCGGGCTCGCCCCGGAGCGCCTTCGCCACGCGGTTCACGCGATAAACGCCGCCATCCACATCGATCCACGGCAGCAGTTTATTCAGCCAACGCGGCGTGATTTCCGTCATCTGCGGCACGGTGACGGTGGCGGTGGCAAGGTTGCGAGCGGCAGCGGCGCTCAAGCTTAAATGCGGTGCGGTTGTTGGTTTGCTCATATTTTATTTTGGTTGGTGAGGAATGAAAAATTTCAAAACGGAAAAATGCGCCGGTTAAGTCGGCAACAACTCCGTGCGTAAAGACGCCGAAACCGAAGCTAAAACTTCCGGGCGCGCCGGCATCTGGACACAATTCGACATGAATGAACTTTGGTTTTCATGGAAGCTTCCAGTGGACTGGTCGGCACCGTGAGGTTGGGACAATAATTGAGCAGCGTGGACGCCTGCTGCTTTTAAATCCTAAATGTTGCCGCCGGCTTGTCAATGCCGATGCGTTCAAATAATCCAGTCAAGGGCGCCCTCGTTTTTGCGGATGGATTTATCGCGAATGACGAGTTGCTTTTCCTCATAAATCACCAGCGAATCCGGCGGGACGCTGTGCATGAGAAAAACATTTGCGCCGATGGTGGAATTCGCGCCGATGACCGTCTCGCCGCCGAGAATCGTCGAGTTCGGATAAATCGTCACATTGTCCTGGACGTTGGGATGACGTTTGCCGCCTTTGACGATGTGCCCGAATTCGTCCTTCACAAAACTGCGCGCGCCGAGCGTCACGCCGTGATACAATTTTACGCGGTTACCGATTTTGCACGTCTCCCCGATCACCACGCCGGTGCCGTGGTCGATGAAAAAGTGCGATCCGATTTTTGCGCCCGGATGAATGTCAATGCCCGTGCGGCTGTGCGCCCATTCCGTCATCATGCGCGGAATGATCGGCGCGCCGGCGCGATATAAAATATGCGCCAGCCGCTGGATCGCGATCGCCTCAATGAACGGATACGACAAAATAATTTCCTCGCTGTAAAGCGCGGCCGGATCGCCCTCGTAAGCCGCCTCGATGTCCGTGCGCAATAATTCACGCACCTCCGCCAGCGAATGACAAAACTGCCGCAGAATCGGTGGCGTGCGGCCCGTCGGTTTTTTGGGGTCGCCGATGCGCACGCTTTTGCGCACCTGATCTTCGAGCCGCAGCGCCACTTTGCTCAACCGTTCCGCGGTGAGTTCCGCCAACGTGCCGTGATGCACCGCATCGTCATCGTGAAACCCCGGAAATAATAGTTGCAACAAATCTTCGCAAATCTGCCCGACCGCGCGGGTGGACGGCATGTTGTGGGCGTCACGATGGTTCAGGCCGCCGACGGCCGCATACGACGCCAGTAACTCCGGCACAAATTCCGCATAAGGAATTTCCTCCGCCGGTGAATTTTCATACGCTTCATTGCTGAAAAGCGCAGCCGGGTAATCCTGCTTTGATTCTGTTTCTTTCATAATCTCGGTGAATTTCATTTTTACTCCGTGGCGAGGCCGACTTTGGAGATGTCGAGTTGCTGGAGGGTGTCCAGGACGGCGACCATGTGCTGGTAGTCGACGTCGTCGGCGCCTTTGACGACGACGGCCAGGTCGGGGTTGGCGGTCTTGAGGGCCGCCAGTTTGTCTTTGAGCTGCGCGACGGTGACGAACTCGTCATTGAGCGTGATGATCCCCGCCGCGTTGAGCACGATGCGGTTGATCCTGGGCTTGGGCCGGTTGTCTTTGGGCGGCGGTTTGCCGGAGGGCAAATTCATCTCCAGGTTGTTCATCAATTGCGGCGTGGTGATGATGAAGATCACCAGCAGCACGAACACCAGGTCCAGCAGCGGCGTGATGTTCAGCTCGGCCATCGTGCCGTGGCTGCGTTGCGAGGTTTTTTTCAAGCTCATGGCATCACGGGTTCGGTGGCTTCCTGCACGTCAAAACGGATCGTCACGTGCGGCGGAAAGTTCGTCGGCGGGCGCCGGTCGATCTGCGTCACCACTTTGAACACATCCTTCACGCTTTGGTCCCACTGCGGGTCGCCGGAACTTTTCTGCCACACGGGCCGGCTTAAGTTCCCCTGCTGGTCCACGTTGACGCCCACTTCCACGACGTAGTTGTCATCCGGCAGATTCTCCGGCCGGTTCCATTTCGCGCGCAGCGCGTATTCCAGGTAGCCCTTGTAGAGCTGCACCGGATCGCTCTCGGAGTTCACCGCCTTGCCGCCTTCAAATTCGAAGCTCGGCACGTCCGCCGTGGGCGGCGCGACCACCGGCGGCGCGACGGTGGGCTGGCTGGCCACCTTGGCCGGCTCCACATATTTGGGCGGCTCGTTCTTGGGCGGTTCGATCTTGGGCGGCTCCACCTTCGGCGGTTCCGGCTTGGGCTTTTCCGGTTCCGGCTTCTTTTCCTTCACCATCTCCACCGAGATTTTCTGGATCTTCTTGCCGAGATAGCCTTCGCGGGCGGCAAAATAGATCAGCGCGAGGATGATCGCGCCATGCACCACCGCCGAGATGGTGAGGTTCACCTTCGACGAGTTCTTGACCGGGCGCGGTTGGGATTGCGGGAGCATGGAACCAATTAAAAATGCAAAATTAAAAATTAAACGCGCTCACTTGTTGACCTCCGTGGCCAGGTCCACTTTCACGATGTTCGCCTGCTGGCAGATGTCCAGCACCGCGCGGATCTGTTTATACTTCACCTGCGCGTCGCCGCGCACGATGATGTTCAAGTCCGGGTCGTCCGTGCGCAGGCTGATCAGGTTCGGCAGCAAATCGTTCAGCGCCACGGTCGCCGTGTTGAGCGCGAGCTGGCCGTTGTTTTGCAGCGAAATATACGTCGCCTTGCGCGGCGGATCTTTCTGATGCTTGGACGCCGTCGGCAGTTTCAGGTCCGCATCTTTGACCGGCGGGATCGTCGTGATGATGAAGATCACCAGCAGCACGAACGCCAGGTCCAGCAGCGGCGTGATGTTCAACTCCGTCAGCGACTCGTGCGCCGATTTCGAGCACTTCTTCATCTCAATACGACGCTTCCTGCCGCTTCAACGCGCCGGCGATCTTGTCCTCGATGTCGCGGTTGTCCACATACGCGTGCTCCAGCTGGTTGGCGTAACGCGAGGCGAAGCCGTCCAACTCCTGCGTGATATGCCGGATGGTCGTCACCATGAAGTTGTAGGCGAACATCGCCGGGATCGCCACCAGCAGCCCCGTCACCGTCGCGATCAACGCGCCCGCCACGCCCGGCGCCATCGTCGTCAGGCTCGCCTGATTCGCCTTGGCGATCCCCGCAAACGTTTCCATCACCCCCCACACCGTGCCCAGCAACCCGATGAACGGCCCGCCCGCCACCGCCGTGGACAGCACGATCATCCCTTTCTCCAGCGCCATCGCCTGCGCCGCCGCCGCCTCTTCCAACACGACCTTCACCGCCTCGAAGGACGTCGGACTGATCTTCGTCGTGACCTCCTGGGCAAATTGATCCGTGTTGCCCTCGCCCGTGCTCCGCACCGCCACGCCCTTGGTCACCACCGGATTGTTCTTCAGATGATACGCCGCCTCGTCCGCCCCCCGGAGGTAGAGCTGATACGCCGGCGCCCCGTCAAACTCCGCGCCGCGCTGGCGGATGTCCAGCGGATCCCGCGTCGCCGCGTAGGCCGCGTAAAACTTCTTGGACGCCGCCCGCGCAATCCACAGCTGCCGGAACTTCGTGATGATCACCGTCCAGCTGAACATGCTCAGCAGGAACAGCACCGAAATCGTCGTCTTGCCCTCCGGCGTCGCCTTCTCAAAGGCAAACTGCAACGCGCCGTCCGCCAACAAGGGTTGTATCAATTGTGTCATAGTTAAATCAAGGGTTTCAGGGTTCAGATTTCAAAAATATCGCGCCGCTTCGCCATTTTTAATTTTACATCTTCAATTTTTAACTCGCTTCAGTTCTTCCCCGGCAACAACACCGTCACCCGGCTCACCTTCGCCGCCAACGCAATCCCCCGCTTCTTCTTCAAGGGATCGTCATCAGGGCCGGCAGCGTCCGCATCTTGCTTTTCAGTTTTGGTGACGACGGTTGAAGCGGTGTCCGCCGTGGGCGCATCGGTTTTGGTGACTTCGGGCGGCGGTGCCGCATTGGAACCCGCGTCCGAAACGACGGTTGGTTCCGGGCCGCCAGGGTCAGGTGAATTGATAATTGGCTTGCCGCCACTGCTAAAAATGACTGGTCCGGTTCCGCCATCCGGTCCGGCCAGGAAACCGTGGCCGGTATCAAAAACCGGCGGGCTGGGACCACGGCTCACATACAGGCCGCCAACTTTGCCCGTGGCTTTCAGGATGATGCCCTGCGCGATCACGCCCGAACCGCTGGCGTCAATGTTTTGGTTGTCGGAAATAAAAACCGCCGTGCCACCGGCCAGATTTTGCGCCAGCACGCGGTCGCCGTTTGCGTCACGCAGTTCATAGCCGGCGAGCAATTCAGTGGTCGCTTTGGAGTCGTCCGTGCTGTTGAAAGAAATTTGGATCACGCCGCCCTGGCTCGCGGAAATATTTCCGTTCGGCGCTTCGATCAAAATATTGCCGAGCGTCGCCTGTGAACCGGACACCGTTGTCGCCAAAATGCCGCTGCCCGGAATCGTCGCCGGAATGCTGGTCAGCAAACCCGTCACCGGATCCAGTTGCAAGGCGTTCAGCGTGACATAGCCCGCGCCGCCATTGCCCGCATTGACGTTGCCATTGAAAGATTCCACGGTGACGCTGCCGCCATTGTAAGCGGCGATGCGCGAGCCGTTCAAATTCACGTCGTTATTTGCCGTGACGGAAATGTTACCGCCGCTCGTGGTGAAAATTCCTTTCGGCGCGCTCGGGTCACCCAGCGTCGTGAATTGGCCGCCGACATTCAGCGCGCCGCCGACAGATAAATTAATTCCGCCCAAATAACTTTCGTTGGAAATTTTCGTCGAGGTCATTGACAAGTCCCCCAGCGAAGTTACGTTCAACGTCGCGCCTTCTGGGGAAATCGCCGCCAACGGCGCGTCCGGCGCGAGCACGCTGATGCCGCCGGAAACGCCGAGGTCCATCGTCTTTGCCTGCACGTTGAAATTGCCCGGCCCCGCGAGCAACAAACCTTGGCCGCCGAGCGACGCGGTCTGGCTCGCGGTGTAAAGTTGCTGAATCGCCGCCTGCTGCGTGGCGTCCAGTTTCAAAGGCGTTGTGACTTGCACCGATTCGGGATTGCCATTGGCATCCAGCACCGGATCGCCGTTGGAATCCAAAACCGGTTGCGTGATGGGATTGCCGTTTTGATCCAACTTAAGCAGGCTCGGCGCGAGCAGAAACGCGAGATCGGACGCGCTCATCACGCCGACATAACTCAGCTGGCCCGTCGCGGCGTTGTAACTTAATTTGCTCGTCACCGCCGCGTCGGAACTGTCGGTGAACAAAGACGTCGGCAGCAAATCCGCCAATTCCGCCGGCGTCAAATTGATTGCCGTCAAATCGCCGCGATAGGTGATGCTGCCCTGCACAGTGAGGGACGTGGTGGCGTTCGCCGAAAGATTGCGGCCTTGAAAACCAAAATTGTAGGTGTCGCCCGCGACATTGATCTGCGCAAATGTCGGCACGACCAGGCTGAAACTATTGATGCTGCCGTCAATGCTCACCAGCACCGGATTTGGATTCGGATCGTTCAAATGCAACGGCACCGTGGCATGACCGGAAGCAAACGTGGTGTAGTCGCTCGAACCGCTGTCCGACATCGTGATGCCGTTGAGCACGGTGGAATTGGCGACGACTGCGCCGCTCAAATTGCCGCCCGTGCCGGGCCGCGTGATGAGGCTTAATGAACCTTCGCTCGACGGCGCAAGAATGATGGACTTGTCAATCAAGATGCCGCCCGCTCCCGCATTGAGCGAAAGAATCGGCGCGTAAATCGGCGTCTTGTTCACTGAACTCAAGCGATTCAGATTCGCGCCGATCAATTCGATCGCGTTGCCCGCCCAGAAATTCGCCGCCGCATTTGGCGCGTAGGTCGTCAAAAAAGATTGCAGCGTGTTGTTGGCGCCGTTCGGATTATTGACTTCCTTGATCGAAATATCATTCGCCGCATACGCATTCCACGCGCCGCTGATCAAACTCAGTGTGACCGGCGACGTGGACGGATTGCCGGCAATCGGTGCGCTGCCGATATTGCCGCCGGCATTTTTCGACAACTCCACCGCCGTCGTCAAACTGTTCAAAGCGCTCTGGTAATTTACGGGATTCGCACTTTGATTTTGCAAAGCGCTCGCCTGCGCGGCCGAAACCTGCACGCCCGCAAGCATCGTGCCGACGCCGTTGGCCAGCGTGTAATTTCCCGTGATTTGATTGCCCGCGATGATCGTCACGTTGCCCGCGCCGTAAGTGCCCGACGCGCCCGGTGCCTGTTTCGACGGCACAATCGGCGTGCTGTCAATATTGCCGCCCGCGATCAATGTCACATTGCCGCCCGCCGCCGTCGAGATGCCGCCAAGGAACGGATTCGGTTTCGCGCCGGCGCCGGAGAAATTATAATCGCTTGTCTGGCCCGTGCTCGTCGATCCGCCATTCGACGTGCCGGCGACGATGTTGCCCGCCAGCGCGTCCGCGAAAATGTTGCCGCCGCCCGTCGTGAAAATCGAACCGGAAACGACCTGGCTGCCCAGCGGCGCGACAAGAATATTTTGGCCGGCAGATAAATTGATGTCGCCGGCGGCCAGCTGGATTGTGCCCTGCGTCGTCAAGCCGCTGCCGCCATTTAAATAAATGTTGCCAGTGCCGGATTGCACTGCGCCGCTGTTGAAATTGTAACCGGCATAAAGCGAAACGCTCCAGTCATTCGCATCGGTGATTTTTGATTTGCTGCCAAAAACAATGTCGCCGCCGGCTTGCAACGTCAGTTGGCCCGCCGTCAGGCCGCTGCTGCCGCTCAAATCCCAAGTCGTCCCGGCGCTGATCGTGATGTTGCCGGTGGCCTGCAAATCAATGCTGGAAAAATTTTTATTCTTGAACGCCGTGTTCACGTTCAGGTTCAGCGTGCCACTGCTGTTGTAACCAATCGTGCCGCCGCTGCCCACCACACCGCTGCCGGTCGTGCCGAGCACGATGCTCGCGGGATCGAGCAAAAATTGGCCGCCGACAAAACCGCTTCGCGCGCTGGCATCCATCGCGGAATTCAGCGATTGAATGTTCGGCGCGCTCAACTCGATGTTGCCGCCGTTGCCGCCATTCGCGCCGCCGGTCGTGGCAATCTGGCTGCCGGCTGAGTCACTGAAAATATTTTCCGATTTCAACGTCACGTTGCCGCCCGCGCTGCCGCCGGCGGAATTATCGCCGCGCGCGAGGATTTGCGAATCCGCGCCAAGATTCAATTGATCCGCCGCGACGAGCTCGATCACGCCATTTTGCTCTGCGACGGAATCGGCCTGAATGATGCCGTCTTGATTCACCACTTTCGCCTGCAGCGCAATCGTCCCGGCGTCCGCCGTGATGCGGCCAAAATTATCCACCGAACCTTGCGGCAGCAGAACCGACGCGCTCAAGCCGCGGCCATCCGGGCTGTCGCTGACCAAAACACTTTGCCCGGCGGCCAATTCCACGTCGCCGCCCGGCGCGTTCAGGCTGCCGTGATTTTCGATTTGTTCCGCGATCAAATACAGCGATCTGCCTTTGCCGACTTCGATCTGGCCATAATTGACGATGCTCGCGAGCGGCGGCATGCCGGTGAACAACCACATGCCGCCGGCACCGAAATCCGGCGTGAGCGGCGCGGTGGTGGCGATGAAACTGCCGCCCACTTTGATCATCGAATTTGGCCCGAAATAAAATCCGTTCGCGTTCGCGAGAATTACCGTGCCGTTGGCGTTGAGGTTGCCGAAAACTTGCGACGGATTCGCGCCGCCGATCACGTTGAAGACCACGGAATTGGCCGACGGCTGCAAAAACGAGGTGGTTTCGCCGGCTCGGATGTTAAAACTTTGCCAGTTCAAAATCGCGGTCTGGCCGACGGTGATGTTGAGCTGCGAACCGAGTTGCTGCGCGGTGGCGCTGCCGGCGCCGACGGTCAGGCCGGTGGGATTCGCAAAAATATCGCTCGCGCGGCCGATGGAAAAAATCACAGCGGCGACGCCAAGTTTTTTGAGATTTTCAGCAATGTTTCTCATGACATTTTCAAAATTGTGCGCCGACGGAAAAATACGCCTGGGCGGTGCCGGCGGCGGTGGTCGGCGTATCGGTGAGCGCCCACGCCAGCGTGAGCCGCGCATCAAAGTGTTCGCCGGCCGTCAGAAAAAATGCGAGGCCGGTGCCCCATTGCGTGTAGGACAGATTCGCGGTGGTCGGCCGGTCAATCAAATACGTCTGGCCATAATCCATGAACCACGAATAGCGCAGCGCGGCGGGAATGGAACCGGTGGCGGTCGGAAAATAGCCGATGTTTATCGGCGGCGCGCGCAGGTCGAAGAGTGCGCGCCAGCCGGTGTCACCGTAAATTTCGCCCTGCTGATAACCCCGCACACCGCCGGTGCCGCCAAGCGCGATTTGCTCGTTGTTAATGAGCGGCGCGCTGGCCCACTGGCCGTTCACATTTAACAGTGCCGACCAATTGCCAAATAATTTTTGGTCACGCGCGAGCCCAGCGTTGATGGTCGTGTAATTCCCGCCGGCACCCGCCGCGGCGGCGACGTTTTGGAAATTCGTGCGCGCCGTGGCCAGCGCTTGCAGAAAAACGCTTTGCGAATAACTGAACGCAAAGCTGCCCCACGCATCGGGCCGCGCGGCGGACCAGCCGAACGATAACGGAAAATAGCGCAGCTCCGCGCGACTGTTGGAGGGCAGACGGATCGTGTCGTTGGTCACCAGCACGGGGTTGCCGAAATTATCCAGCGCATACAGCGAGAAGTAAGTGAAGTTCGTCGAAAAGGTCGGCGCCGAATACGATTTGAAATCCACGCCCAGCGAGAAGGACGAACGGATGCCGGCAAATTCCGCGAGCGGAAAATTAAATTTTGCGCCGAGGTTGTTGTTGAACGTGAAGGATTGCTGGCCGGATTGCGAACCGATGTTAGCAAGGGTGTTGGTAAAAATGACTTGCAGCGGCCCGTAACGCACCGGCGTGCCGGAGGCGGAGCGCGCCGCGTAAAGCGTGAGGTCGGGATGGCCCGAGGGCGGCGGCAAAATAAATTGGTGCGAGACTTCATCGAACCCAAAGTTGGCGGGCTTTTGCTCCAGCTCTTCGCGTTGGCTGTGACCCCCGCCAAACGGGATGCGATAAAACGCGCTGTAACTCGTTACCAGCGGCAGATCATAAAAACCATGAACGCTGTTGTCGGGCTTGAAAGCCTGCGGCGAAAAATTGTAATCGAAGCCAATCTGCTGTTCGCGCTGCCAGAGATTGCCGAATTGGATCGCCGTGTCCAGCCGCAGCAACGGCGTGCCGGGCGAGGACTTGTCGTTGACTTCGACGCGGCCGTGCAACGGCAACTGGTCTTTCACTTTCAATTCCAACATCGTTGTGCCGGGTTCGAAACCGGGGCTGATGACCGGATAAATCTGGCGGTCGCGATTGGCGTTGGCCTGATCGAGTTCGGGCTGAAACCATTTGGTGTTGAGCAAAATATTCGTGGCGAGGCTGGGGAGCGCGCGGCGGACATTGTTGGAACTGAAGTAGCGATTGCCACTCACGACGATGTCGCTCAATCTGCCTTCGATCACTTTCACGTGCACGACGCCGTTGGTGAGTTTTTGTTGCGGCAGCGATACATTGATCGTCGGGAATCCGAGTTCGCGGTAACGCAACTGCAGTTTCCCGAGGCCTTCGCGCAGTTCGGGAAACGTGACGTTGGTGCCGGTGTAATTGGAGAGCACGCCAAAATCGCGCGGTGGCAAAACGGTGTTGCCGTCGATGTGGTAAGTGGTGATGTCCAGCTTTGGCAACGGTTTCGCCGCGAGCGCGGCGTTTTTTTGCGCCGGACGCGGAACTATTTTCACGCGCACGATGCCATCGGTGAGCGTCTGCTGCGGCAAGGTCACGCTGAGGTTGGTGACGCCTTCCAGTTCGTAAAAGCGTTGCAGCTTGTTCAAACCGGCGTGAATGCGCGGCAAATCCACGGTGCCGGTGTAATTGGAAAGAATTCCGGACAATTTTTCCGGCGGCAAAATGGTCTCGCCTTCGAAGCGGTAGTCGCGCACAAAAAATTTTGGCGCGTTCGCCGGCGCGTTGCCGGTCTGCGCCCGGGCCGCGGAAAAAATTCCGAGCAGCAGCACGCTTAAAATAAATGTCCGCAATCTCATTCGTTGTGGTCGTCCTCTCTTCGAATTTTAATCTTCAAACGGCAGGCCCGGTTGGGCCAGGCCTGCCGCGCATTTTGCGGTTCAAACCGCAGATGTTTTTTATTGGGTTTTGATTTTGTAAAATTCCGCACCGGCAGAACTCGTATGGTTGATGGTGTCGATGCGGCCATCGCCCACGACGGTTGTGGCGTCAACCGGCCAGTTCGTTACGGCACTACCAAGGACATTGGTGTAAGCCAGCGAATAGGTGTTGCCCACGGTCGTGGTGAATTGCACCGTGCTGGTGGTGCCAGCATGGTTGACGCTGTAAACCGTGGACGTGCGCGGTCCGGCCACGAAGGTCAGCACGCCGCTCGCGTTGATCGTGAAGGTGCCGACCAGATGATCCGGCGGCGAATTGGGATAAACCGTGGTCGGGGCCACGGACCAAAAATCGAGGAAGCCCGGCACGGTCTGCTGGACAGTGAACGGCGCGTTCCCGCCCAGTTTGGCGATGCCGTTTTTGGTCCCGCCCGAAACGACGTAGTCATACGATGAAGCAGCATATTGACCGCCGGCATCAATCGAATACGCGTTGGATTCCGTCACGGGAATGGCGATGGGATAGGTTGTTTTCGTGCCCACGCCATTGATGACGCCATGCAACGTGTTTGCGGCTTGAGAACTGATGCCATAGGCCGTCGTGTTCGGCTCCGCGCTGCTCAACCAATTGGTCGAACCGCCGGTGGCGAGGAGCACCACGTTCACGCCCGTGAAACCGCCAAACGTGCTGGCCACCAGCGTGGGATCCCAGCCCGTCACGGTCGTCGTGTAACCGTTGGTTTTGCCGAGGAAGTTGGTCACGCTGCCGAGGTCGAATTCAACATCCTGCGAGCCGTTACGAAAAATCAGCAGCAGATCGCCGTCCGCATAAGTCCACGCGCGCACTTGCGGCGCGGCCAGCAGCGCCACCGCCGCCAGCGAGGTTAAAATAAATCTTTTCATACGATGGTATCCTTTGTTTAAGAGTTACCGGTTAAATCAATAATTCGGCAGCGGGACAATCGGGCCGCCGTCAAAATTCCGCGAGACCCGCAATGAGGCGTTGGGGATGAAGTTGTTGGTGAACACGCCGCCCACTTGCGCCTGGAATGCGGCGTTGGTGACGGATTGATAAAACACGTTCAACACCGCCTGCTGTGCCGTCGAGGGCGCCCCGGTATTGCCCGCGGCGATGAAATAATAATTTTCGTAGCCCCAAAGCGGATAGCTGCCGTTGATCACGTTCGCGGCGGAATAAGGCACGCCTTCATAGGGAATGGCCGTCAAACCCGACTTCAAGTTTTGCACCGCCACCGTGCCGATGGCGTTGGTCAGCACCAGCACCGTATTCGCCACCGCGCCGCCCGCCGTCAAGCCCGGATCGGCATTCGTGTCAAACGTCGCCTGGCCCAGGCTGTTGGTCACAAAGCTCAGGATCGTGGAGGAATTATAAATATTGTAATCAATTTCCGTGCGCACCGCGGCCTGACTGTTGCGGCCGATGAAATAAACCTGGTTGGTGCTCGTGCCGCCGAAATAGCGGGTCGAATTGGTCGCGGTCTCCAATTGCACTGCTTGCCGCTGCGTCAGGTTCGTGATCGGCGCGGTATCAATCGAATTCGCATTCTTGATGAACACCAACGGCACCACATACGTCGGATACGCGTCCAGGTTCGCCGCCGTCGAATTAATCCCCACGGCGTCCGGCGTCGTGGCCGAATCCACAAACGTTGGCACTGTCGGCACGCCTAAAATATTGGTGTCACCTGTGCCGGCGGTCTGGTTCACCAACGCCTGCAAACCGGCGACCGCGCCATTATTCACATTGATATCCAGCGTGATCTGACCGTAACCCGACAATAAAGCATTCGTGCTCGTGCCGACAAACCGGCGCACGGCGGAGGAAGCCGCGCCGCTCACGGTCAACGTGCCGCCGGCAAACAAATTCGTCGCGCGATCGTAAAGCACGCTCTGGCTCGCGCTGCCGCCTTCGATGAAGACGGACACGGCTGCTTGCAAATTGGAAGTGAATGCCAGCGCAGCCACCGCCGCACTCAAGGCAAAGGATTTTTTCAGACTGGATATTTTCATAATCTAACTAATTGGTTGTTTGGTTTGGTTGTTTTCAGAACCTCCGGTCATCCGGTCAGCCCTCGTATTTTTTTTATTTAACATTCAAAATTGCGCCTCCCGTTTTGGGGTCGGCATTCTTCTCACGCGGCGGAAATCAAATTGCTGATGTCGTCCGATTCCACGCCAATGTCCGCAAACAGCCACGTTGAGAGATACCGCTCGCTCGAGGACGGCACGACGGCGACAATGGTTTTGCCCTTGTTTTCCGGGCGTTTGGCCACTTGCAATGCCGCCCAAACAATCGCTCCGCTCGAAACGCCGACGGGAATTCCATCCAGCTGATTGACCTCTTTCGAGACCGGCCCCGAATCGTCCTCGCTCACCTGGATCGTTTCATCGAGAATTTTTGTGTTCAGATTCGCCGGAATAAATCCCGCGCCGATGCCCTGCAATTTGTGCGGCCCCGGCGCGCCGCCGGAAATCACCGGCGACTTCGCCGGTTCCACTGCGATGGCCTTGAATTCCGGTTTCAATTTTTTCAAAACCTCCGCCACGCCCGTGATCGTCCCGCCCGTGCCCACCCCCGCGACGACGAAATCCACCTTGCCGTCCGTGTCGCGCCAGATTTCTTCCGCCGTCGTTTTCCGATGGATCGCCGGGTTCGACGGATTGGAAAATTGTTGCAGCACGACGCTGTTCGGAATTTGTTTGTTCAACTCATCCGCCTTCGCGATCGCGCCCTTCATGCCTTTCGCGCCCTCGGTCAAAACCAGTTTCGCGCCGAGAATTTTCAGCAGCTTGCGCCGCTCCGTGCTCATCGTTTCCGGCATCGTCAAAATCAATTGCAACCCTTTCGCCGCCGCGACGAACGCCAGCGCGATGCCCGTGTTGCCGCTCGTCGGCTCGATCAAAATCGTGCTCTCATTGATCGCGCCGGATTTCAACGCGTCTTCAATCATCGCCACGCCGATGCGGTCCTTGACGCTCGACAGCGGATTGAAAAATTCCAGTTTTAGCAGCACTTCGGCGACGGCGCCGTGCTTTTTCGCCGTGCGGTTCAGCCGCACGAGCGGGGTGTTGCCGATGGTTTCAGTGATGTCATTGAATATGCGGGCCATAACTTTATTTGTTCGGTTGATAGATTTGGTCGAAAATGCCGCCGTCGGCAAAATGCACCTGCTGCGCCTTTTGCCAGCCGCCGGTGATTTCATTCACCGTGAATAATTCCAACGGCTGAAACCGGTCGGGAAAATTCGTGAGCACAGTTTGATTCTTGGGCCGGAAAAAATATTTCGCCGCCAGATTCTGGCCCGCGTCGCTGTAAAGAAATTCCAGATACGCGCGGGAAACCGCCTCGGTGTGATGCCGCTCGACGTTGCGGTCCACCCACGCGACCGGATTTTCAGCGAGGATGCTCGCCGGCGGAACCACCACCTCCAAGGCGTCGTCCGCAAAATTTTTCCGCACGCTCGCCGCCTCGTTTTCAAACGTCAGCAGCACATCGCCGATGCCGTTGTTGGCAAACGTGATCGTGGCGCCGCGCCCGCCCGTATCCAGCACCGGCACATTGGCAAAAAGTTTTCCCACAAATTCGCGCGCCGACTTTTCATCACCGCCGGCTTTTCTCAACGCATAGCCCCACGCCGCGAGATAACTGTAACGCCCGTTGCCGGAAGTTTTCGGATTCGGAATGACCACGGAAACGCCGGGCTGAATTAAATCTTCCCAATTTTTGATGTGCTTGGGATTGCCTTTGCGCACGACGAACACGATCGTCGAGTTGTAAGGCACGCTGTGATTCGGCAACCGCGAAGCCCAGTTTTGCGGAATCAGCCGCGCGCTTGAAAAAAGCAGATCCACATCCAGCGGCTGATTCATCGTCACCACGTCCGCATCCAGTCCGTTGACGACCGCCTGCGCCTGTTTGCTGGAACCGCCGTGGGATTGACTGACCGTTACGGTGTCACCGGTCTTGTCCTTCCAATAAGCCTCAAACGAAGTATTGAACTCCTGATAAAATTCCCGCGTGACGTCGTAAGAGACGTTGAGAATTTTTACATCCGCCGCGCCAGCCGAGTCGGCCACTGACAGCACAGCTGCCGCCAGCGACGTGCATAAAATTGTTGGAATCCAGTTCCGCATCAATGGAGTTGTTTTTTGTTTTCATGGGAACTTCCGGTGGACCGGTCAGCCGCCTTAAAAATGTTTGCTAGGTTTGCGTTTACGCGCCTCGGTTTGGAGGGTTCTCCGCCGGCGCTTTGTCCAGCCGCAACCGTTCGGTTTTCTCAATTTGCGTCACCTTCGAATCGTGCACGATGATTTCCACGACGCCATAACGCAGCGAACCGACTTGCTGGCGGACAATTTCCAGCCATTCGGCATTGTTCCCATTAGAACTGCCAGATTTTATGTGTGACTCACTCATTTCGAGATATTTTTGTAAAATTAATAAACTACTAACAAAGTCGTAATTAACACTAAAAAAAATTTAAACCAATTATTAATCAATAAAACTAAGATTATAAAGCAATTAAAACCGTTTTAAAAAAAACGTCAAATAATATTAAACGACTCACAATGTCGTTATTATCTATGGTTTATTTCTTGTGTCAATTATTTTTTAATTAATTTCCGTCGTTGATTAACGAAAATTTCCGTTTGAACCCCCCCATAAGATCGACGGCAAGAGCTCGTAGCAAATTTTTTTCTGTGCAACATTTTTCCCCGCTGGCCAATGGAACAGGAGGTTGAAAGCGTAATAAAAAATGTTCGCTCGAAAGTGCATTTTTCAATACGACGTTGCAAAACGCGGGTGGGGTTTTGCGCCTTGGCGAATTTCCTTCTTAAATCATCAGCATAACGCAGGTGAAGCTATCATGGGGTTGGCACAATACCGGCTAAATGAGGACGCATAGATTAATGAGCATGCAATGGATGCCATGATCCGGCTGGAAAGCAAACCTTCCAAAATGATTTATGAATGAGACATGTGGCGATTTTTTGATCGAACGGCTTCATCAATGGGGTGTCCGAAGAATTTTCGGTTATCCCGGCGACGGCATCAACGGCATCATGGGCGCGCTCGAACGCGCGGAAAAAAATTCCGAAACGAAAATTGATTTCATCCAGGCGCGCCACGAGGAAATGGCCGCATTCATGGCGTGCGGCCACGCGAAATTCACCGGCGAAGTCGGCGTGTGCCTGGCGACGAGCGGTCCGGGTGCGATTCATCTGCTGAACGGACTTTACGACGCGAAACTCGATCATCAACCCGTCGTTGCGATCGTCGGGCAATCTTCGCGGCAGGCGATGGGCGGCCATTACCAGCAGGAAGTGGATTTGCCCGCGCTGTTCAAGGATGTCGCCGGCGAATTTTGCCAGCAGGCTTCGCATCCCGCGCAAATCCGCCATCTTGTGGATCGCGCACTGCGCATCGCCAAGGCCGAACGCACGGTCACGTGCATCATTATCCCAAACGATTTGCAGGAAGAAAAAGCAGTTGAAACTCCCGCGCACTTGCACAACACGATTCATTCCGGCAGCGGTTATTCCTTGCCGCAAATAATTCCGGCGGAAAAAGATTTGCACCGCGCGGCGGAAATTTTGAACGAAGGCAAACGCGTTGCAATTCTTGTCGGCATCGGCGCGAAAAAAGCGGAGAACGAAGTCATCGAAGTTGCGAATCTGCTTGGTGCCGGCGTGGCCAAAGCGTTGCTCGGCAAATCCGTTTTGGCCGATGATCTGCCGTTCGTCACCGGCTCCATTGGTCTGCTTGGCACAAAGCCGAGTTACGATCTGATGATGGAGTGCGACACGCTGCTGATGGTCGGCACGAGTTTTCCATATTCTGAATTTTTGCCGAAGGAATGCCAGGCGCGCTGCGTGCAGATCGATATTGACCCACGCATGTTAAGTTTGCGCTATCCGGCGGAAGTGCCACTGCACGGCGACAGCGCGCAAACGTTGCGCGCGCTGATCCCATTGTTGCAGCGGAAAGAAGACCGTTCGTGGCGCGAAAAAATCGAAGGCGAAATCACGCGCTGGTGGAAAGTGCTCGAAGCCCGCGCGATGAACGACGCCAATCCGCTCAACCCGCAGCGCGTGTTCTGGGAACTTTCGCCGCGCCTGCCGGACAACTGTATTTTGTGCGCCGATTCCGGTTCGACCGCGACGTGGTTCGCGCGCGATTTGAAAATCCGTCCCGGCATGCTGGCATCGCTTTCGGGCAATCTCGCGACAATGGGACCGGCCGTGCCTTACGCCCTCGCCGCGAAATTCGCGCATCCGTCGCGCGTCGTTTTCGCGCTCGCTGGCGACGGCGCGATGCAGATGAACGGCATCAACGAACTCATCACGATTTCAAAATATTGGCGACGCTGGAGCGATCCGCGCCTGATCGTGCTCGTGTTGAACAACAGCGATCTGAACATGGTCACATGGGAAGAACGCGTGCTGGCCGGCGATACCAAATTCATCGCGTCGCAGGAATTGCCGAAATTTTCCTACGCGGACTATGCCGAGTCCATCGGCCTCAAAGGAATTGTGCTCGACCATCCTGACCACGCCGCCGCCACGTGGGAAGCGGCGTTGAGCGCCGATCGGCCTGTGGTAATCGACGCGCATACCGATCCGGAAGTGCCGCCGTTGCCGCCGCACATCACCATGAAAGAAGCGCAGCATCTGCTCAAATCCATCTTGCACGGCGATCCCAATCGCGGACGTTTCATCCGCCAATCTTTCAAGGATGTCGTGGAAGAATATTTGCCACATTAAGTTGGAAAAAAATGAATAACATCAAACGCGTGCCGGAAAAAAATGCCGTTCTCGGCATGGATCGTTATGGAAAATTTGCATTCGTGAATTCAAGCCGGCCGATCACCCCCTAAAAAATTTTGAATGAAGTCATTCAACGTCTGGAAGCCAGCGCGTTCAAAGTGCCTACCGATTTTCCCGAATCGGACGGCACGGCGAAATGGAATTCCACGACGTTGATTTTGGTTGAGCTGGGTGCGGGAAAAATTTCGGCGCTCGGATACAGCTACGCGCACGCAAGCTGCGTGCCGTTGATTCGGGAAACGCTGTTTCCAATCGTGCGTGGAAAAAATCCAATAAGCATTTCCGCGCTGTGGAATCAGATGAACCTCGCCGTTCGCAATTTTGGCCGGAACGGAATTGGCGCCAGCGCGATCGCCGCCGTGGAAATCGCGCTCTGGGATTTGCAGTCGAAGTTTTTGCATTTGCCGCTTGCAAAACTGCTCGGTGCGACCCGTGAAGAGATTCCCGTTTACGGGAGCGGCGGATTCACTTCCTATTCCGAAAAACAACTGCGCAAACAATTCCAAAATTGGGTCGGTGAAGGCATTGCGATGGTCAAAATGAAAATCGGCCGCGAGCCGGAGCGCGATGAAATCCGCGTGAAATCGGCGCGAAAAGCCATAGGCCAAAAAGTTAAATTGTTCGTGGACGCCAACGGTGCGTTTTCGCCCAAGCAAGCCCTGCACTTTGCCGAACTGTTTGGAGAACAAAGTGTCGCCTGGTTTGAAGAGCCAGTTTCCTCCGCCGACTTAAGCGGGCTGCAGTTTATCCGCGAACGTGCGCCGGCGAAAATGGAAATCGCCGCCGGCGAATATAATTATGATTTGCTGCAAGCGCACCGGCTGCTCGCAGCCCACGCCGTGGATGTTTTGCAGGCCGACGCCACGCGCTGCGGCATCACCGGTTTTTTGCAAATGGCCACGTTGTGCGAGGCGTTTCAAATTCCGCTTTCCGCCCACACCGCACCCGCGCTTCACGCGCATTTGTGTTGCGCCGCCAATCGTGCGCGCCACGTCGAATACTTCCACGACCACGTTCGCATCGAACAGATGCTTTTTGAAGGCGCAACCACCAAACACAAAAACGGTTTTTTGCAGCCGGATTTTTCGCGACCAGGCTTGGGCTTGGAATTCAAACGAAAGGACGCGGCCAAATTCAGGATTGATTTATGAACGATCACAAGCCACCGCCGACGCACGGGCGCCACGAGCCGGGAAATCACTGGCCCGGCGATGCAAAAAAATTGGAGCGGGCGCTCCAGCAGAAAATCTCCGGCGAAATTCGTTTTGACCACGGCTCGCGCGCGCTTTACGCGACGGATTCTTCCAATTATCGGCAAATTCCCATTGGCGTGGTCGTTCCCAAAACGATCGATGACGTGGTGCAGGCCATCGCGGTCTGCCGCGAATTTTCCGCGCCGGTTTTGTCGCGCGGTGGCGGCACGAGTCTGGCGGGGCAATGCTGTAACGTCGCCGTCGTCCTGGATTTTTCAAAATATCTTTCCAAAATTTTGGAATTGAATGCTGCAGAAAAATTCGCGCGCATCGAACCAGGCATCGTTTTGGACGACTTGCGCGCGGCCGCGGAAAAATTTCACCTCACTTTCGGGCCCGATCCTTCGACGCACAATCATTGCACGCTCGGCGGCATGATCGGCAACAATTCCTGCGGTGTTCATTCCGTGATGGCGGGTAAAACCGTTGAGAACATTGAGGAATTGGAGATTTTGACCTATGACGGGCTGCCGCTGCGCGTCGGCAAGACGAGCGGCGACGAGCTGGATAAAATCATTCGCGAAGGCGGCCGGCGCGGAGAAATTTATCTCGCCTTGAAAAATTTGCGCGACAAATATGCGGATTTGATCCGCCAGAAATATCCGCGCATTCCCCGCCGCGTTTCCGGTTACAACTTGGACCAGCTTTTGCCGGAATTTGGCTTCAACGTCGCGCGCGCGCTCGTCGGCTCGGAGGGAACTTGCGTCACTGTGCTCACAGCCAAGACGCGGTTGGTGGACAGCCCGCCCGTGCGCGTCATCGTCGCGCTCGGTTATCCGGACGTTTATGCGGCGGGCGATCATGTCATGCACGTGCTCGCGCACAAACCGCTCGGCCTCGAAGGCCTAGACGACGTGCTCGCGAAGAACATGAAAAAATTAAAGATGCACGACGAGGATTTGAAGTTGATGCCGGAAGGAAACGGCTGGCTGATCGCGGAGTTTGGCGGCGACACGCGCGACGAAGCCAGCGCCAAAGCGCGCGCGTTGATGGCTGATTTGAAAAAATTGCCGGACGCGCCAAGCATGAAAATTTTCGACGATCCGGACGAGGAAAAAAAAATCTGGGAAGTGCGCGAAGCCGGTCTGGGGGCAACGGCGCGCGTGCCGGACGAACCGGTGACGTGGGAAGGCTGGGAAGACAGCGCCGTGCCGCCGGACAAAGTGGGAATTTATCTGCGCGCGCTGCGGAAGCTATTTAAAAAATATAATTATCATTGTTCGCTTTACGGCCATTTCGGCGACGGCTGCATCCACACGCGCATCGAATTTGGCTTGAAAACCAAGGACGGCATTGAGCACTACAAAAAATTTGTGCGCGAGGCGGCGGAACTGGTCGTGAGCCTCGGTGGTTCGATTTCCGGCGAACATGGCGACGGCCAGTCGAAGGCGGATTTGCTGCCGATCATGTTCGGCGAGGAACTGATGCAGGCGTTTCGCGAATTCAAAAAAATCTGGGACCCGCAAAACAAGATGAATCCGGGCAAGGTGGTGAACGCATTTCATCAGGACGAAAATTTGCGGCTCGGCACGGATTATCATCCATGGAATCCCAAAACGAAATTTTTTTACGGCGAGGACAACGGCAATTTTGCCGAAAGCACGTTGCGCTGCGTCGGCGTCGGCAAATGTCGTCGCGGCGATGGTGGCACGATGTGTCCGAGCTACATGGTCACGCGTGAGGAAAAACATTCGACGCGCGGGCGCGCACACCTACTGTTTGAAATGTTGCAGGGTGAAGTCATCCGCGACGGCTGGCGCAGCGAAGAAGTTCGCGACGGACTGGATTTGTGCCTCGCGTGCAAAGGCTGCCAGTCGGATTGCCCGATGCACGTGGACATGGCGACCTACAAGGCGGAATTTTTATCGCATTATTACGAGGGCCGGTTGCGCCCGCGCCATGCGTATTCGATGGGCTTGATTCACATTTGGGCGCGCCTCGCGGCGAGGCGGCCCGGCGTCGTGAATTTTTTGGGCCGCGCGCCGGTCATCGGGAATGTGATCAAATGGCTCGGCGGTATTTCACAAAAAAGAAAAATGCCGCAGTTTGCGCCGCAAACTTTTCGCGCGTGGTGGAAAGAACGCAAAATCGTCAATGAAAACAAGCCGCCGGTCGTGCTTTGGGTGGACACGTTCAACAATCATTTTCATCCTGAAATTTTGCAGGCGGCGGTGTTGGTTTTGGAAGCGAGCGGGCAAAAAGTCATTTTGCCGGAACAAAAACTTTGCTGCGGTCGTCCGCTTTATGATTTTGGAATGCTCGACCACGCCCAAAAAATGCTGGCGGATATTTTGGTTTCCATGCGCGCGGAAATTCGCGCGGACATCAAGGTTGTCGGCTTGGAACCGAGCTGCGTTTCGGTTTTTCGCGACGAATTGAAGCGGCTCTTTCCCTGCGACGAAGACGCGCAGCGGCTTTCCAAGAACGCGATGACGCTCAGCGAATTTCTTGTCGAACATTCAAAGTTTGAGTTTCCGAAGCTGAATCGCCCGGCGATTGTCCATGGCCACTGTCACGACAAAGCGGTGATGAAAATGAAAGCGGAAGCGGAACTCTACCAAAGAATCGGGTTGGAATTTGAGGTCTTGGATTCCGGCTGCTGCGGCATGGCGGGCTCGTTTGGATTTGAGATTGAGCATTACGAAATCTCTAAAAAAGTCGGCGAACGCATTTTGCTGCCGCGCGTGCGCGAGGAGAAAAACGCGAAGCTGGTCATCGCGGACGGTTTCAGCTGCCGCGAACAGATTGAGCAGCTTGCCCATCATCGCGCGCTGCACACGGCGGAAGTGCTGCTGAAAGTTTTGCACGAAGGCCGGCGCGAAAATCCCGCCGGCAAAAAAATCCACGCCCCGCACACGGTGCCGGAAATGCAGGAGCAATCGCAGTTGAAAAACCGGACGCAGACCGAGCCGGTGGAAATCGGCCATGAGCACTAACCATTTCAACCGCGCAAACAGGATGATCGCGGGAGCACCGTTGCTTGCGCGCGGGGGTGAAACCGCCATCATGGAGGTGCTCGTCGCGCCTTCAGGTCACGTTTTATGAAAACCAAAAAAAAATTTACGCCGGTCGGGCACAAACGCTGGATCATACCCGAGGGCTGGATTCCCAAGACGAGCCACGGGCCGAAACCGGAAATGGTGAGCCACGAAGCGGCGTGCGTGCTGAATGTTTCGGATGCGGAAGCGCATCTGGAAATCACCATTTTTTATGCCGATCGCGAGCCGGTCGGGCCTTATAAAATTTCGGTCGGCGCGCGCCGGACCAAACACATTCGCTACAATGATCTGACGCAACCGGAACCGATTCCGCACGGCACGGAATACGCGAGCGTGATCGAATCAGACGTGCCGATTGTCGTGCAACACACGCGGCTGGATTCGCGCCAGGCGGAAAATGCGCTCATGACCACGATGGCGTTTCCCGACACCGAATCCGTCATGTAATTTTCCATGAATTATCAGCCCATTGAAAACTATGGCGTGATTGGCGATCTGACCACGACCGCGCTGGTGAGCATGGGCGGCTCGATTGACTTCATGGGTTTCCCGCATTTCGATTCGCCGACGATTTTCGCCGCGCTGCTCGATCATAAAAAAGGCGGCCATTTTCAAATCGCGCCGGTCGTCGGTGAATTCAAAAATCGCCAGCGATATTTTCCCGACACGAACATTTTGCTCACGCGATTTTTGGGCGAGACCGGCATCGCGGCGATCTCCGATTTCATGGCGATGCAACATCTCGGCCACCACCACAATTTGGTGCGGCGCGTCAAAGTGGTTCGTGGTGAAATCACTTTCCGCATGGTTTGCGCGCCGAAATTTGATTACGGCCGCGCCGGTCACACGATGGAGAAAAAAAATCCGCGCGAATTCATTTTTGTGCCGGCGAAAAAAAATCTGGCGGCCGTGCGCCTGCGCAGCAGCGTTCCGTTAAAAATTGAAAACGGCGAGGCCATTGCCGAATTCAAACTGCGGGCCGAACAAACGGCGTTTTTTATTCTGGAAGCGGCGGATGGCGAATCGCCGTCGCAAAATCCCGATTATGTTTCCGACGCGTTCAAACAGACGATGAATTTTTGGCTCGCGTGGGTCGCGAAATCAAAATACCGCGGGCGCTGGCGCGAAATGGTGAACCGGTCCGCGCTCACGTTGAAACTGTTAACGTCGCAGCCGCACGGTTCGATAGTCGCCGCGCCGACCTTCGGCCTGCCGGAAAAAATCGGCGGCGAACGGAACTGGGATTACCGCTACACCTGGATTCGCGACGCGTCGTTCACGCTCTACGCATTGATGCGGCTCGGCTACACCGACGAAGCGTCTGCGTTCATGCGCTGGATGGAAAAACGTTGCGATGAACTGAAACCGGGCAAACCGCTGCAAGTGATGTATCGGCTCGACGGACGACGCGACTTGCCGGAACACATTTTGAAAAATTTCGAAGGCTACCAAAAATCATCGCCCGTGCGGATTGGCAACGCCGCGTGCGACCAGTTGCAGCTGGACATTTACGGCGAGCTGCTTGATTCAATTTTGATTTACGACAAACATGGCGCGCCGATTTCCTATGATTTTTGGATGAACCTTGTCACGCTCACTGAATGGGTCTGCAAAAATTGGCAACGCCCTGATCAAGGCATTTGGGAAGTGCGCGGCGGCGCGCGGCCGTTTTTATATTCGCGCGCGATGTGCTGGATCGCCGTTGACCGCGCGATGAAGCTGGCGCAACACCGATCGTTTCCCGCGCCGTTGGTGCGCTGGCATAAAATTCGCGACGAGATTTATAAAAACATTTACGAAACATTTTGGAATCCGAAGTTGAAATCGTTTGTCCAGTATCACGGCGCGCAAACGGTGGACGCCGCGTCGCTGCTTCTGCCGCTGGTGAAATTCATCAGCCCGACCGATCCACGCTGGAAATCCACGCTCCAGGCCATTGAAAAAAATCTCGTCGAGGATTCGCTCGTCTATCGCTACAATCCCGCTAAGGCCGCTTCTGACGGGATGACTGGACGCGAAGGGACATTTTCCACCTGCTCATTTTGGTATGTCGAGGCGCTCGCGCGCGCCGGTGACTTGAAACAGGCGCGCTTCATTTTTGAAAAGGCGTTGGGCTACGCGAATCACCTCGGCCTCTACGCCGAGCAACTCGGTTCCTGCGGCGAGCATCTGGGCAATTTTCCGCAGGCGCTTTCGCACATTGCGCTCATCAGCGCGGCTTGGAATTTGGACGAACGGCTTTCGAGAGCGGAGAGTTAGTTCATCCAGCGCACGATGTCACGAAAATGAAAAAGACGGATCCATTTCGTCTTTGATAATTGTTTCCAAGAGCGGTTTTAAATAACCTGGACGGGCAGACTTTTATTCCTCCGGCACGACAGCAACGTTTAATTTTTTGGAAAATCCACCTTGGCGCTCAATTGCGGCATCAGATATTTATCGGGATTCACAATCTGCATATCACCGCAGCGGGCGTGCGCACTTCGCCGACCGGCTTTTGGCGGACCAATCAAAAAATGCCTAGCATTGAGCAACCAATGGTTAGTTGGGGGCGACGATATCGCCGAAGTTATGCGCGTAACCGGCGCACGCGCGCTGATCAACACAACAACCGGAAATTCGATTATGAAAAAAATAATTCTGCTCGCAACAATGTTCGGCCTGGCGGCGACCCTTTCCACCAAAGGCGCTGAGGCGAAGGAAAACTGGGACAATTTATGCGCCAAATGTCATGGTGCCGAGGGCAAAGGCGACACCAAGATGGGCACCAAGCTCGGCTGCAAAGATTTCACCGACGCCAAAGTGCAAGCCGATATCAAGGATGATGCGGCGGCCAAGGCGATCACGGACGGATTGAAATCCGACGATGACAAGACGCTGATGAAGCCGTTTGTCACGGGTGCAGATGCGCCATTGACTGACGCGGAAGTCAAGGCGCTCGTGGCCTACGTCCGCACGCTGAAAAAATAATCTGCCATTCAATTGCTGGCCGGTGTGCCCCCCCGGTTGCGGAGCAATTCGACCATACCGGCGGATCCCCGCAGCCGGCCAGCAATTTTTTTACAAATTTAAAATCACCATCTTCGCATGAGCGACCAACCCGATAAATTTCCCGCCGCTCCGCCCTCCCTTTTCCGCAATTGGATCAGTTTTGCGGGCATTGTCTTGGGAATTGCCGCGCTGTTTGCTTTTCTCTTGTTGTTCACGCTGGATGCGATTGCGAAATTTTCCAATCCGTATGTCAGCATCCTGACCTACATCGGCGTGCCCCATTTTTTGATCGGCGGCATTCTCCTCGCATTTTTTGGCGCGTGGCGCGAACGCCGCCGCCGCGCCAAAGGCACCGGGCCGACGTCGCTGCAAATTGATTTGAACCAGCCGCGCGACCGGCGGAACCTGGTGGCGTTCGTCACGGGCAGTTTGGTTTTTCTGTTGCTCACGGCGCTGGGTTCTTATAACGCGTTTAATTTTACGGAGTCGGTCACCTTTTGCGGCGAGACGTGCCACAAAGTGATGAAGCCGGAATTGACGACGCACAATCACGGCCCGCACGCGCGCGTCGCCTGCGTGGAATGCCACGTCGGCAAGGGCGTTTCGTGGTTCGTGAAATCAAAAATCTCCGGTTCGTATCAGCTCTACGCGGTCGCGTTTCACAAATATCCGACGCCCATCGGCACGCCGATAAAAAATCTGCGGCCGTCGCGCGACACCTGCGAGGAGTGCCACTGGCCGCAATCGTTCGTCGGCAATCTGGATCGCACGTTCAATTATTTTCAGAGCGATGCGTCCAACTCGCCTTACTCGATCCGTTTGCTTTTGAAAATTGGCGGGAGCGATCCGACGCGCGGGCCCGTCGGCGGGATTCATTGGCACAATCTGCCCGGCAATACGGTGGAATATGTTGCCACGGATAATGCGCGTCAGAAAATTCCCTGGGTGCGCGTGACCGATGCGGCCGGCAAGGTGACCGTTTTCAAAACCAAAAATTTTACAAACGATGTCGCAAAAATGGAGATCCGCAAGATGGATTGCATGGACTGCCACAACCGGCCGTCGCACCGCTATCTTTCGCCGGAGCGAGCGGTGAACCAGGCGATGGCGTTGAAGCGGATTGATCCGACGATGCCGTGGATCAAAACCAATGCGATGTATGTGCTCACGCGCAGTTACAATACCGACGAGGAAGCCAGCAATGGAATTGCCAGCGCACTCACAGCGCGTTATCCCGCCGATGCGCGGGTCAAGGACGCGATTCCGGTCGTGCAGCAGATTTACGCGGATAATTTTTTCCCGGAAATGAAGGCGAGCTGGAGTTCGTATCCGGATAATGTCGGCCACATGATCTGGCCGGGCTGTTTCCGGTGCCACGATGGCATGCATAAAACGGAAGATCGCAAATTGACGATCAAGGCCAATGATTGCAACACGTGCCACACGATTCTCGCGCAAGGTGCCGGGGCCGAACTCGACAAACTCGCGCCGGCAGGGCAAAAGTTTATTCACCCGGGCGGCGATCTGGATCCGAATCCCACCTGCACGGACTGTCATAATGGCGGGCCTTAGCCGAGGCTGAAAAAATCATTTTGGAGTTGAGCGCGAAGTCACACTTCGCGCTCTCTTTTTTTTTGACCAATCAAAAAATGCGAAACAATCCGCAAGCCTTGGTTGGTAGCGCAAGTTGAACCCGCCGATTTTAATGGCGTATGAATTTTCGCCGTCGGCAATTTTATTTTCTTCGGTTCGCACCGGTTTTTTTCGCGCTGATTTTTTTCACCACCTCGTCGTTGTTTGCGGCGACAAATTCAGCGCCCAAGCTCGCCAGCGCCGATTGCCTTGACTGCCACACCGATCCGTCCAACAAGCGCAGCGTGAACGGCCACGCCGAAATGATGGCGCTGTTTCCCACTAACGGTTTTGCGCGTTCGGTCCACAGCCAGTTGGATTGCATTGATTGTCACGACGGCATCAAGGAAATGGTGCACGACAAAAATGTGCCGCCGCCAAATTGCACTGGCTGCCACGAAAAAGAAGGCAAGGAATACGCGACCAGCATCCACGGCATGAGCCATTCGATGGGCGCGTCGGGCGCGGCGCAATGTTGGGACTGCCACGGCAACCATGAGATTTTGCCGGTGAAAAATCTTTCGTCCCCGGTCTATAAAATGAATTTGCCGGCGACGTGCGCGAAATGCCACAGCAACACGAATCTCACGAAGGAATATCAGATCGAATTTCCCGAAGCGGCGAATCAATACATGGACAGCATCCACGGCACCGCGCTGCTGAAAATGGGTTTGATCGTGGCACCGTCGTGCAATGATTGTCACGGCGCGCACGGCATCAAACGGAGCGTGGACCGCGATTCGCCGATCAACCACGCGAACGTCGCCAGGACCTGCGGCAAGTGCCACGTCGGCATCGAGGACACTTACGATAAAAGCATTCACGGCCAGTTGCTCGCGCAGGGCGATGCGCGCGGGCCGGTGTGCATTGACTGTCACAGCGCCCATCAGATCGTGAATCCGGCCGGCAACAATTTCAAAAGCATCAGCGACCAGCGTTGTGGCAAATGCCACGCCGACCGCTTGGAACATTACAGCGAAACGTATCACGGCAAAGCGATGGCGCTCGGCAAGGCGAATTCCGCGCCGGAAGTCGCCGCGTGCTACGACTGCCACGGATTTCACGACGTGCTGCCGGCGGCCGATCCCAATTCGCATCTCTCCACGAACAATATTCTCGTGACCTGCCAGAAATGCCATCCCGGCGCGACCGCGAAATTCACCGAATATCGGCCGCACGCGAATCCGCTCGACAAAAAAAATTATCCGCTGCTGCACATCGTGTTTCTCGCGATGACCGGGCTGCTCATCGGCACGTTCAGTTTCTTCGGCGTCCACACGGTTGCGTGGCTGGTGCGCGCGGTTTATCTGTATCTCGCCGACACGAAAACTTTTCGCGAAGCAAAATTCGAGACGCAGAACGGCGACGAATGGTTCACGCGTTTCGCGCCCTTCGAACGGTTCCTGCATTTCCTCGTGGTGACGAGTTTCCTGCTGCTGGTCATCACCGGCATGCCGCTGAAATTTTACTACACCGACTGGGCAAAATTTATTTTCTCCATCATCGGCGGGCCGGAGACCGCGCGGATGCTGCACCGGTTTGGCGCGTTGATTACGTTCCTGTATTTCACGCTGCACTTGAGTTCGCTCGTCGGCCGCTCGTGGAAAGGCCGCGGCAAATTGCGGAATCCCGAAACCGGCAAGCTGGAAATGAAACGTTTTTACGCCGCCGTCCTCGGGCCGGACTCGATGTTGCCGACGCTGCAAGACTGGCGCGATTTCGTGGCGCACAACAAATGGTTTTTCGGTAAAGGCCCGAAACCGCAGTTCGACCGCTGGACGTATTGGGAAAAATTCGATTACTTCGCCGTATTCTGGGGCGTCGCGATCATCGGCGCGTCGGGGCTTATCATGTGGTTCCCGGAATTTTTCACGCGCTTTCTGCCCGGCTGGGTCATCAACATCGCGCTCATCCTGCACTCGGACGAGGCCTTGCTTGCGGCGGGATTTATTTTCTCGATCCATTTTTTCAACACGCATTTCCGCATCGAAAAATTTCCGATGGACACCGTGATTTTCTCCGGCCGCGTTTCCAAAACCGAGATGCTGCATGAACGCAAACGCTGGTATGACCGCCTCGTGGCGACCGGCAAATTGGATGATTTCCGCGTGCGCGATGAATGGTTCCGCTGGAAGAACATCGCGAAATCGTTCGGCTACTTCGCCTTCCTCCTCGGCCTCGCGCTGCTGGCGCTGATCATTTATGCGATGGTCTCGCGCCTCACGCATTGAGTGAAATTTTTCGCGTGCCCCGGCAAATATTTTTGCCGGGGCGTTTTTGTTTTGGGTTTTGCTTTTCGCCGTGCGGAATTCCCGCGAGACTGAACCGTGCATTCCGATTCGCGTTACCAACTCGTCCGTTTGAACAATGGCGTTTGTTCCGTGCGTTCCCTCGTGGACGCGGAGACGTTTCATCCGGTCGTCGGTCCGGTGGTGGAAGCGGAATCGCTTTATGTGAATCAATTGCAATTGCGGGAGCGCATAAAAAATCACGCCGGGGAATTTGTCATCTGGGACGTGGGCCTGGGCGCGGCGGCGAATTCGCTGGCGGTTTTGCGCGCCACGCGGGACATCGGCTGTAAAATCCGCCTCGTCAGTTTTGATCATACTTTGGAGCCGCTGGAATTCGCGCTGCGCCACGCGGCCGAACTCGGTTATTTTGACGGCTACGAAATTCATCTGAAAGAATTTCTTCAAAAAAAACGCGTTGTCTTTGCCGAGGGTTCGCAGGCGGTGAATTGGGAATTTCACCTCGGCGATTTTCCGGCCTGGCTCAGTTCAAAAAAAAGTATTTCTGCGCAAGCACCGCCGCATGTGATTTTGTTCGACGCCTATTCGCCCGCGCAAAATCCCGCGATGTGGACGCTGCCGCTATTCACAAACTTATTTCAACGGCTCGATCCACAGCGGCCGTGCGCAATGCCCACGTATTCGCGCAGCACCATTTTGCGGACGACCTTGCTGCTCGCGGGTTTTTTTGTCGGCGTGGGCCACGCGACCGGTTTAAAAGAAGAGACCACCATCGCCGCAAATCAACTGGATTTACTGGCCGAACCGCTCGGTCGCCGCTGGTTGGAGCGCGCCCGCCGCTCGCACAGCGCCGAGCCGCTGGCGGAACCGGTTTACCGCGTCGCGCCATTGAGCGCGGATTCGTGGGCCAAACTTCAGGCGCACCCGCAATTTGCGCTTTAAAAACGCGCGGTTCTTTTTTACGCTGCGCGCATGAATGTTTTCGTCACCGGCGGCGCAGGCTACATCGGTTCCATTTGCACTGAAGAACTGCTCAACGCGGGCCACACGGTCACGGTGTTTGACAATCTCACCGAGGGCCATCGCTCAGCCGTGGACCCGCGCGCAAAATTTATCGAAGGCTGTCTGCGCGACAACAAACTCGTGAAGCAATCGCTGCTGGATGCCAAGGCCGACGCCATCATGCACTTCGCCGCCAGCGCGCTCGTCGGCGAATCCATGACCGACCCGAAAAAATATTTCCACAACAACCTGGTCAACGCGCTCAAGCTGGCGGACGCGGCGGTGGAAACGGGCGTGAAAAAATTTGTCTTCAGTTCGACGTGCGCGACTTACGGCCCGCCGGACCGCGTGCCGATGACGGAAGATTTGCCGCAGCGGCCGATCAATCCCTACGGCGAGGCGAAGCTGATGTTTGAAAAAGTTCTCATCTGGTATTCGCAAATTTACAAATTGGAATTTATTGCCTTCCGTTATTTCAATGCGGCTGGCGCGAGCGAAAAATACGGCGAACATCATCGCATCGAGACGCATCTGATTCCGAACGTGCTGCAAGTCGCGCTCGGGCAGAAATCGCATGTTGAGATTTACGGCACGGATTATCCGACGCCGGACGGCACGTGCATCCGCGATTACATTCACATCAAAGATCTGGCGCAGGCGCACATGCTCGGCTTGCAGGCCGGCAAAACCGGATTTTTTAATTTAGGAAATGGCGATGGTTATTCGGTGAAACAGGTCATTGAGATGTGCGAAAAAATCACCGGCAAAAAGATTCCGGCGATGGAAAAACCGCGCCGGCCGGGCGATCCGCCGCGGCTCGTGGCCGCCGCCAACAAAGCTTTCAGCGAACTCGGCTGGAAACCGCAGTATCCAAAAATCGAGGACATCGTGAAAACGGCTTGGGCTTGGCATGTAAAAAATCCGAAAGGCTACGCGGATTAAGCGGCGAACGCGGCATTTCAAAATGTGAAAACCATTCTACATGTCGAAGACGACGTGTTGATTGCGCACATTTACGGACAGGCCCTGACCCGCGCGGGTTTTGCGGTAGAAGTGGCGGCCGATGGTTTGATCGCCTCAAAAATGTTGTTTAAAAAGCGGCCGGACCTCGTGGTGCTGGATTTGGTCATGCCTAAACTCGCCGGCGCGGACGTCATCAAATTTATCCGCTCGACGCCCGCGTTGAAAACCGTGCCGATCATTATTTTATCGGACGCGAGCCTGGCTGATTTGGGAATTGAAGCCGTCACGCTGGGGGCGGAGCGGATTTTTTTGAAATCACAATCCTCGCCGGCCCGATTGATCAAGGCCATCCATGAAATTTTGGGCGGCCCGGAATCGGAAAATTTGTCGATCCGCCCGCCGCCAGTTAGCCGCTGAAACAATGATCGGCTGTCCGATGAATTTTTTTCCGCCGGTGCGAATGAAGCGGGACTTGCGCGCCGGGAATCTTTCAATATATTGCCCGATGCCTTGCAATTATCCCAAACAGCTTTGGTGAAATGGCTGAAACCGCTGACCGGCGGTCTGCTGGCGGCGTTTGTGTTGTTGCTGAATGCGCTGGCGGCGTCGCCACAATTGCACGAATTTTTTCACGCGGATGCGGGCAAGGTCGATCATCAATGTGCCGTGACGCTCTTTGCGCACGGACAAATTGATTCGCCGGTCGCGGATGAGGCGGCCATCGTGCCAGCGGCAGCCTTAGATTTGCTCCCGCAGATTTCAGTTTCCATTCCCAACGCGCTGGTGGAATCTCTTCCGCCCGGTCGCGGCCCGCCAGTTTCTTCTCTCCGTTCCTAATCGTTCGCCAGCCATAACCGGCTGGAGTTTTTCGTTTTAATTAACTGAGTTGTTTCGACGCATGGTCCCGAGGCATGCGTCGTTGGGAAAATTGCAGATCATGAAAATTTTAAAAATTCCCGCGGTGGAACTTTACCCAAAAGCCGCATGAACACGTTTTTTGAAAAGCAGCTAAATCGGGTGTTTGCTTGTTCGTTGCCGTCCTGTGTTTGGTTGTTTGTCGCGATTTTAGCCGTATCGCTGATGGCCGGCTGCGCAGTGGGACCAATCTTCCATCGGCCGCCGCCGCCGGCAGTCAGCGATTACACGGAGCCTCCACTCACGAACACGGTTGCCACCACCAACAGCCTCGGCGGCGAGGCCCAGCATTTTTCGAAGGCCGGCGACCTCGCGGGCGACTGGTGGATGCTGTTTCATTCCGCGCCGCTCAACGAATTGATCGAACTCGCGCTCACCAACAATCCCGACCTCAAGGCGGCGCAGGCGGCGTTGACGGTGGCGCGCGAAAATGTGTTGGCGCAACGCGGCGTATTTTATCCGAGCGTCGCGGCCAGCTTTTCGGCGAGTCGGCAGAAGCAATCCGAGCTCATTTCGCCCACGCCGAATGCCAGCATTTTTCAATATAATCTTTTCACGCCGCAGGTCAGCGTTTCGTATTCGCCGGATGTGTTCGGCTTGAACCGCCGCACGGTGGAGTCGGTAAAAGCGCAGGAACAAAATGTCCGTTTCCAGATGATCGCGGCCTACACCACGCTGACGGCAAACGTGGTGGTCACGGCAATTCAACTGGCCGCAGTGCAGGCGCAAATTGACGCGACGCGGCAACTCGTGGACCTCAACTCCAACATGGTGGAAATCCTGCGTTACCAATACACGAAAGGTTACGCGGGCCGGCTGGATGTCGTCGCACAGGAATCGCAGCTCGCGCAGATCAACGCCACGCTGCCGCCGCTGCTCAAACAAGCGGCGCAACTCCGCGATTTGCTGGCGGTGCTGGCGGGACGATTTCCCAACCAGTCGCCGCTGGAAAAATTTGAGCTGTCGAGTTTGCAATTGCCGGTGGAAATTCCCGTGAGCTTGCCGTCGCAACTCGTGGCGCAGCGGCCCGATGTTTTGCAGGCCGAAGCGAACCTGCACGCCGCGAGCGCGCAGATCGGCATCGCCATTGCGAACCGGCTGCCGAACCTCACCTTGACCGCCGACGCCGGCAGCACCGCGCTCTCCATTAACAAAATGTTCACGTCCGGCACCGGCTTTTGGGGTTTGGGTGCCGCCGCGACCGCGCCGCTTTTTCAAGGCGGACAACTGTTGCACCAGGAGCGTGCGGCGAAGGCGGCGTTCACGCAAGCGGCGGAACAATATCGCAGCACGGTGCTGACCGCGTTTCAAAATGTCGCCGACACGTTGGCCGCGCTGGAACAGGACGCCGAGGGTTTGAAGGCCGCGGCCACTGCGGCCGATGATGCGCAAGAAACTTTGGAGTTGTCGCAGCGACAGTGGAAGGACGGCTACATCAGCTTTCTCGCGCGCTTGAGTGCGGAGCAGGCCTATCACCAAGCTCGCATCAACCTCGTGCAGGCGCAGGCCAACCGTTTTGCCGACACGGCGGCGTTGTTTCAGGCGCTCGGCGGCGGCTGGTGGCATCGTGCGGATTTAACCAAGGATAAAAATGAAAAATAAATTATTTTGCAAAATTTTGCTGGCGGAACTTCCGGTTAATTTTTCGCGAGCAATCCTCTTTGCGTTCACGGCGCTGGCAACAATTTTTTCGTTCACCGGCTGTTCGTCCAAAAGTGACAGCAGCGAACCCGTTTCATCCGTCACGGCAAGCAATGTGACTTTGACGGCGGAGCAAAAACAGAAAATCCAGTTTTACACTGTCGCGCCGTCCAAGTTTCACAAGACGACGGAGACGACCGGCACGGTGGATTTCGACAACGATCAGGCCACGAGCGTGCTCGCGCCGTTCGGCGGCCCCGTGTCGAAGCTGCTCGTCAATCCCGGCGACAAGGTCAAGGCCGGCGATGCGCTGGCCGAAGTGGATTCGCCGGACTTTGCGGCGGCCATCAGCGCGTATCGCAAGGCGCTCGCCACCGCGCAGACGCTCCGGCGCGTGGCCGACATGGACAAGGATTTGATACAGCACAACGGCGTGGCGCAGCGCGAAGAAGAGCAGGCGCAAACCGACGCCGCCAACGCCGAGGCCGACCGCGACGCCGCGCTGCAAACGCTCGTCTCGCTGAATCTGGATCCGCAAGTCATCAAAGATCTGCAAGCGGGCCGGCCGGTTTCGCGTCCCGGTGGTCGGATCAATTCGCCGATCGCAGGCACGGTGGTGGAAAAACTCATCACGCCTGGCGAACTTTTGACGGCGGGCACCACGCCATGTTTCACCGTGGCCGATTTGTCGCGCGTGTGGGTGATGACGCAAATTTTCGGTTCCGATCTGGCTTCGGTCAGCGTCGGCGATTCGGCGGAAATTTTTACGGGCATCGCGACGAATAGTTTTTCCGGAACCGTGGATAACATTTCAGCCTTGGTGGATCCCAACACGCGTTCGGTGATGGTGCGCGTGGTCGTCGAAAATCCTGGTGACATTCTGAAAAAGCAAATGTATGTCCGCGTGAAGATTCAAGCGCAGCAGGAAAGCTCCGGCCTGCTGGTGCCGGTCTCGGCAATCTTGCGTGATGATGTAAATTTGCCGTTTGTTTATGTCGTCCAGCCCGATGGCAGTTTCGCCAGACGGCACGTGACGCTGGGTTATCGCACCGGCGACCAATACGACATTCCTGACGGCTTGCAAGTCGGCGACCAGATTGTCGTAGACGGCGCGATCTTTGTTCAATTCATCCAAAACCAATGAGCGAGCCATTGCCACCCATTGAATCCGCGCCACGAACGGCTTCGCTGATGAACCGCGTCGTAGCGTCGTCGTTGCGGCAGCGTTTTCTCGTCGTGCTGCTGACGCTCGTGCTGATCGGCGCCGGCACGCGGTCACTCGAACGCCTGCCGGTGGATGCGTATCCCGATTTGTCGCCGCCGATAGTCGAGATCATCACGCAATGGCCCGGCCACGCCGCCGAGGAAGTGGAGCGCCTCATCACCGTGCCGGTCGAAGTCGGAATGAACGGCATTCCGAAGATGACCACGCAACGTTCGATCACGCTTTACGGACTGTCAGACGTCATCCTCACTTATTCTGACAGTGCGGACAATGATGCAGCGCGTCAGGAGGTTTTCAACCGGCTTTCCAGCCTGAGTCTGCCGACCGGCGTTTCGCCTTCCGTGTCGCCGCTGTCGTCGCCGTCGGGTTTGATTTATCGCTATGTGCTGCAAAGTTCCGACCGCTCGCCGATGGAACTTAAAACATTTGAGGACTGGATCATCGAGCCGGCTTACAAATCGCTCGCGGGCGTGGCGGATGATTCGGGCTTTGGCGGCGGCACGATGCAATATCAAGTGCTGCTCGATCCGGCGAAAATCGCTGGCGTCGGTTTGTCGGTGGTGCAGGTGGAGGCTGCGCTCGCGGCCAACAACGGCAATGCCGGCGGCGGTTTCTATTCGCAGGGCGGCCAGTTTTATTACGTGCGCGGCCTCGGCCGCCTGGAAACTTTGGAGGACATCGGCAACGTGGTGCTGGCGGTGAACAATGGCACGCCGGTCTTGCTCAAGGATGTCGGCCGCGTCGTCATCGGCATCGCGCCGCGCCTCGGCGAGTTTGGCTTTGAGAAACAGGACGACTGCGTGGAAGGCGTCATCCTGTTGCGCACGGGCGACAAAGAGCAGGACGTCCTGAAACGTGTCGAGGCCAAGACCAAGCAGCTCAACGAGCAAGTTCTGCCCAAGGATGTCAAAGTGCTTCCGTTCTACGACCGCACGGATTTGATCCATTTGACAACGCAGGTAGTGGAGCAAAATCTTTTGCGCGGGATGTTGCTGGTCATCGTGATCCTCGTTTTTTTCCTCTACGATTTTCGCGCGGGCTTGATTGTCGCCGTCACGATTCCGCTGGCGCTGCTGTTTGCCTTTATCTGTCTCGATATTCAAAAGGCCTCCGCCAATCTGCTTTCCATCGGCGCGGTGGATTTCGGCATCCTCGTGGATGGGGCGGTGGTGATGGTGGAAAATATTTTCCGCCAGATCGCCTTGCGCAAAGGAAACCGAGCTAACATTTTTGAAATTGTGAAAGACGCCGCCGCCGAGGTGGACCGCCCGCTGTTCTACGCGGTCGCGGTCATCGTCGCCAGCTTCCTGCCGATTTATGTTCTCGCCGGGCCGTCGGGCATCCTGTTCAAACCGATGGCGGACACGATGGTATTTGCGCTGATTGGCTCCTTGATTGTCACGCTGACGCTGCTGCCGGTGCTGTGCGCGTGGTTCATGCGCGACGGTGTGCGCGAACGCCGCAACGCCGCGTTTGAGGCCATCAAATCGGTTTACACGAAGGGCCTGGATGTTTGCCTTGCGTTTCCGTGGGTCACGACGCTGGCCTCGACGATTCTGCTTGCTGGTTCGCTGCTTCTGATTCCGCGTATCGGCGCGGAGTTCATGCCGACACTAGATGAAGGCGCGTTGTGGGTGCGCGCCACGATGCCTTACACCATTTCTTACGACGAATCGGCGAAGATCACGCCGCAAATCCGGCAGGTATTGAAATCATTCCCCGAAGTCACCACCGTCGCCTCCGAACTGGCGCGGCCCGATGACGGCACGGATTCCACCGGCTTTTTCAACGTCGAATTTTTCGTCGGATTGAAACCTTACTCGGAATGGACGGGCGCGTATCGCACCAAGGCAAAACTGATTGAAGCCATCAATGAGAAGCTGGTTTCATTTCCAGGAATTATTTTCAACTACACGCAGCCGGCCGAGGACGCGGTGGACGAAGCCGAATCCGGTTTAAAGAGCGCGCTCGCGGTCAAAGTTTTCGGCTCCGACCTCGACGTGCTCGAACAAAAGGGCAAAGCCATCAAAAAAATTCTGGAAAATGTGCGCGGCATCAAGGATGTGACGCTCGTGAAGGAACTCGGCCAGCCCAGCCTCGACATCAAAATCAACCGCGCCGCCATTGCGCGTTACGGCGTGAACGTCGCCGACATCAACGCGCTGATCACGACGGCCATCGGCGGCGACGTGGCCACGCAGGTGCAGCAGGGCGAAAAGCAATTCGACCTCGTCGTCCGCCTCGAACGCCAATACCGCGACAACCCCGAGGAAATCGCCAACATCCTCGTGCCTACGCCCGGCGGACAGCAGATTCCGCTGAAGGAATTCGCGGACATCCGCGTGATGAACGGCGCGTCGTTCATTTATCGGCAGGACAATTCGCGTTACATCGGTGTGCAATTTTCCGTGGCCGGACGCGACCTCGCCGGCGCGGTGGAAGACGCCATCCAGCAGGTGAAGCAACAAGTCAGTTTGCCCGAGGGCTACCGCACCGATTGGGGCGGCGAATATACGGAATACACCAAGTCGCGCGCGCAATTGAATGTGATATTGCCATTGACGTTGTGCCTGATTTTCCTGCTGCTGTTCGCGCTCTACAGCAATTTGAAATTTCCATTTATCACCGTGCTCGGCGTGGTGCTGTCTGCGCCGGTCGGCGGACTCGTCGCACTTTGGATTACCGGCACGCCGTTCTCGGTTTCGTCCGGCATTGGCTTCCTCGCCTTGTTTGGCGTCTCGGTGCAGACGGCGGTCGTTTATATTTCCTACGTCAACGAACTCCGTCTCGGCGGCACGAATCTCACCGAAGCCATTCGCGAAGGCGCGATCCTGCGGCTGCGGCCGATTATGATGACCGCGCTCGTGGCGGCGTTGGGGTTGCTGCCGGCGGCGCTGGCCACCGGCGTCGGCACGGACACACAACGCCCTTTTGCGCTGGTCATCGTCAGCGGTTTGTTCACGCGGCTGTTGATAAGCATTTTCCTGATGCCCGTGCTTTACGCAATTGTCGCGCGCCCGGATGACCGGTTAGAAGTTTGAGTTGGCATCTCGCTTTGAAATTTGCCCAGCGCCCAGATTTTTTATAAAAAATGCGCCGCTTTTTTCCGCGTGATGAAAGCACATTTTTCTTGCCTCGACCGGCGGTCAGACGGCATTTTCCGACATGGCAGCAACGCGCAATTCCACCCTCGACGACACCTTCTATCAGACGGCGGATTCTTTTTTCACCGCGAACAGCAAAGTCGGCCTCACGTTTGATGACATCACGCTGGCGACTTTGTATTCGGAAATTTTGCCGCGCAACACGCAGCTGGACACCACGCTGGCCGACGGCCTGCTGCTGAATATTCCGGTCATCTCATCGGATATGGACACGGTCACGGAATCGCGCATGGCCATCGCGATGGCGCTGAACGGCGGACTGGGGCTGATTCACTACAACATGCCGGAACGCGAGCAACTCTCGCAGGTCAGCCGCGTCAAATATCACGTGCAAGGGCTCATCCAGGAACCGATCAAAGTCGCGCCCGACCAGCTCATCGGCGACGTGCTGGCGCTGATCGAACAAAAAAAATTCGGGTTCAGCACGTTTCCCGTGGTGGATGCGAAAGGGATTTTGGTCGGCCTGCTTTCCGGCCATGTGGTGAAGCCGCGTTATGCCACGAAAAAAATTTCCGAGGCGCTCACGCCGCGGCAACAGGTTCACACCATCACGAAAAAAGAACTCGGCAAAGACCCGATCGCCCGCGCGGACAAATTTTTCAACGAACACATCGGCATCCACAAACTGCTGGTGCTGGATGACGAAGACCATTTGCTCGGCCTCATCACGATGAGCGATGTCGAGCGCATCACGCAGGAACGCAAGGCGCAGTTCAAGCCCGCGCGCGACGCGCAGTTCCGGCTCGTCTGCGGCGCGGCGGTGTCGGCCACGCGCAACGCCTTTGGCGAGCTGGACAAAAAAAGAATTCTCGAGCACGTCAGCGGACTGGTGGAGCGCGGCGTGGATTGCGTGGCGGTTTCCACCGCGCACGGCCACAGCAAAGGCGTGGGCGACACGGTGAGAGTTTTACGCGATGCGTTTCCAAAACTGCCCGTCATCGCCGGCAACGTGACGAGCGCGGCGGGCGTGGAATATCTTGCCGATTGCGGCGCGAACGCCATTAAAGTGGGGCAGGGGCCCGGTTCCATTTGCACTACGCGCATCGTCGCGGGCGTGGGTATTCCGCAGATGACCGCGCTTTACGTTTGCGCGCAAGCCGCCAAGAAGAAAAAAGTTTCCCTTCTCGCCGACGGTGGCATCACGAAATCGGGCGACATTGTAAAAGCCTTGACGCTGGCGTCCTCGGTGATTTGCGGTGGCATTTTCGCCGGTTGCACGGAAGCGCCCGGCGAGGTTTTGGAAATCAGCGGCAAACTTTACAAACAATATCGCGGCATGGGCAGTATCGCGGCGATGAAGTCCGGCAGCGCCGCGCGTTACGGCCACGAAAAAGCCGACACCACGCGCAAGCTTGCCGCCGAAGGCATCGAGGCGCTCAAGGAAGCGAGCGGACCGGTGGATCGCGTGCTCGCGCAACTCATTGGCGGCATCCAGAGCGGCATGGGTTATCTCGGCGCGGCGAACCTGGCGCAGCTCCGCGAGAAGGCGCGTTACATCCGCGTCAGCCCCGCCGGCCAGCGGGAAGCCGCCCCGCACGACGTTGTGGAGTTGAAGACCGGCCACTGAAAATTCTTTCTCGCCGCAGGCTGGGTTCGAGCGGAATATTTAAATTTAAATCTCGCGAAATTTTTTTTAAAGCCCCCAATTCGGAAATTAGGAGAAGCGGACGCGATCGTGCTGTTCCGGTTCGGATACTTTCGGCGGAACTCCTTGGACATAAGCCTTGGCGGATTCAAACAGATACTTGATTCCGTTGAGGCCCGTGTTGTCCCAGTATTCCACAAGATTGGCGGACACGCGGACCAAGAGCAGATTGGGATCGTTGACGCCGCCGGGAAACCAAGTCTTGTAGGCTTCCCGCCACAACTCGGCGGCCTTGGCGGAATTATCCACCAACGTGGCGTGGCCGCTTAATGAAAGATATAGCGAATGGTCTTTTTGCATCACCAACAGCACTTCGTCATCCACCAAAATTTCGCGCACTTTCTCGGAGACGCGCCCCGTGAAAAACCAGATCGAGCCATTCGGTTCGACATGGGCAATCGCCATCGGCCGCGCGCGTTCAAAACCGTCGCGGCCATGGGTGACCAGCATCGCCGTGTCAAATTTTTCGATCAAATCGTGGATTTTTTGCATTTCAGTTTTCATAAGTGTTCGGTGAACTTTCTTTTTAGGTTGAACTTTTCATTTTACGCGGATTCTTCAACAGTTGTCCCAATTAAAAAACTATTCGGTTCGGGCGCGCTTCGAGTTGGGGGAGCTGCCGCCTTGATCGTCCGGTGCATCCTTTTCGGAGGGAGCTTCGGGGAGATAATTTTCCTCTTCCTCCGTTTCCGGATGCTGCCCGTGTTGACCGGCCCAGCCGCGTTCACTTTCCAGCTGCCGTTTATGCTCGTGGAGGGCGTGACGTTCCTTGTGGTTTTCAATTTTATCTTGGCGTCGCATACAGTTCCTTTTAATTATTTTTTTGTTCTTTTTTACGTTAAGAGCTTGTCAATGGTCACGGGCAGATCACGAACGCGTTTGCCCGTGACGTGGTAAACGGCATTGGCCACCGCGGCGGCTGTTCCGGTGATGCCAATCTCGCCCATGCCGCGCGAGCCCATCGGATTGAAAGCGAGGTCCGGCTCGCCGACAAAATACACTTCGAGGTTGCGAATGTCGGCGTTCACCGGCACATGGTAATCCGCCAGATTTCGCGTGGCCGGAAATTGTTTCAGCGCCACGCATATTTGAAGCAGCTCCTTCATTGAAAATTCCATCTGTAAAATCAAGCAACGGTCATGCCGCAAACCCGAGCGTCGCCAAATGCCGAGAATTAAATCATCACGACTCTGGAATGTTTTTATGACAACGCATATTGCAATAAGACGCCTTGCGACTTGCAGCAAGAATCAGGTGCGGCTGAGCGAAGACTTAGTTTTCAATCTCGCCCACTGTGGTGAATATCGATGCGCCGACGGCAACGCTCAACATATAAATCCTGCGATTCCGGAAACGAGGGCGATCACAGACTTAAGTGGCAGCCACGGATGATTCATAATTAAATAGTTGATCCAAATAGGATGAATAAGACCGTTGCACCTTCACTTTTGCGCGTTTCATTTGACTGTCTTTTCGGTCGGAGAATGGCGACTTCATAACACGCTTCAATTCCACATTTTTATTGCCGGCGGACGCTTGTAGTTCCTCACAGTGTTTCAAATAATTTTCTTCGATAAACTGAGTTAGAAGTCGTTGCTCTTCCATGTAATTTAATTTTGATCGACGGGGCATTTTTCTATCTTTGCAAAAATAATGCCATTCTGAATTTGTTTGGAATCAATCAATTTTGCGGCTTTTCCGTTTTGATCTTTGATGCAAAAAGCTAAGCAGAACGATTCATTTAGTGCGAAACGCAATTACCTTTCAGGTCAAAATGGTCAAATGTTTTTATAAAATGTGTCTCAAACTTATTTCCAGCCACCGCCCAGCGCTTTGTAAAGCGCCACCACATCGGTTACTGAGGCCGAAGTGAATTGTGCGAGTTGATCTTGAGAAGATAAGGCGGTGCGTTCGGCGTCCAATACATCTAGAAAAGTAACCAAACCATGTGCATAACGTTCTTGCATTAATTCCAGCGCCAGCTGATTTTGCTGACAAGCGGCGTCCAGCTTCGCCTGCCGTTCACGATCCATGGCATACGTCACCAAGGCATCTTCCACTTCCTTTAATGCTTTTAAAATTGTGGAATGATACTCCAAGCTGGCTTCATCGGTCATGGCCTGTTGCAATTTAATATTCGACATAATCCGGCCCGCATCAAATATGCGCCAGGTGACGGTTGGGCTGATGAGAAAATAACGGCTCTCCCAATCAAGCAAATGATCGGGTGAGGTAGAATCCAAACCGGCCGAGGCTGTCAGCGCAAATTTTGGAAATAGGTCCGCAATCGCGCTGCCGATCCGTGCGTTCGCGGCTGCAATGTTGCGTTCAGCGGCCCGAATGTCTGGCCGCCGTTCGAGCAAATCCGACGGCAACCCCACCGCAACCACCGGCGGAGTGGGCGGCAATAACTTGGACTGGCTTAGCTCATCGTTTAAAACCTGCGGGTCTTGGCCCACTAAAATGGAAAGCGCGTGGCTTAACCTCCTTATCTGCGCCAGCAGCGGCGGAATAGTTGCGTCCGTGGTTTCCACTTGGGCGCGGGCGCGGACTGCATCAATATCCGGCTTCAAACCCGCGCGCACACGCGACTCGGTTAATACCAGGAGATTACTTTGGGCCGCGAGATTTTGCCGGGCGATGGCAAGCCGTTCTTGGGTGCCGCGCAGTTCAAAATAATCCCGGGCTACTTCCGCCATGATGGTCAATGCCATCTGCCGGTGATTTTCCTCGGCCGCACCGATGTCGGCGGTGGCCGCCTCCACTTGACGGCGCTTGGAACCAAAGACATCAATTTCCCAGTTCGCATCAAAACCTACTTGATAGAGTTCCGTGACTGTGCCCGGCAGACCGCCTTTGCCAAAGGGCGTCAGGGCGTTGTCAAACGCGGCATCGTTTTGCGCGCTCGCTTGTGAGCCCGAGGCCGACGAAGCTTGGGATTGCGAATCTGACTGGGTTTTCGACGCGCGCACCGATTTGACGGCATGACGGGAGCTTGAGCCACCGCCATTCCCACCCGATCCCCCAAGCGGGAGCGCGACATTTTTGCTGCCGCGCGCCCGAAGATACCCCGCATCGCCATCCACTTGCGGAAATAAATCCGCCGCCACAATGTTTCGCTGGAACCGCGCTTGACGCACGCGTGAATAGGCTATTTGCAAGTCGTAATTAGTTTGCAACGCTTGATTGATCAAGCGATCCAGTTCCGGGTCATTAAAAGTTTTCCACCATGCCGCCGGCGGCGGATTGGTTGCTATTTTGAAATGCCATTCAGAGTAACTCGGCGCCAGGCTTACAGTAGGCTTATTATAATGCGGGCCCACGGTGCAGCCGACGACGAGCAAACTATAAACTGAAAACAATATGACAAATCGTGCGCGCATGGTTCAGTGGGCCGAGGCCGTGCCCAGATCTATTTTTCTTAAAAAAAATGTCAGCGCCGCCGCTATCAAGCAGCCATACATCAGCACGACAAAGATGTCCAAGTAAGACAGCACGGCCGCTTGGGTGGTGATGGTTTGGGCAACCGAGCTGATCGCTTTTTGCATGGCTGACGCCGAGTCCGTGCCCAAAGCTTCAAAACGAGTTGCGAGGTTTTGTAAAAAAATGTGCGCCGGCAATGAGGTGGGCGTGATGGTTGAAACCAACCGGTCTTGATGGACTTGGCTGCGGCGCGCGAGCAGCGTCGTGGCCATGGAAATGCCGACACTGCCACCGAGGTTCCGCATGAGGTTGATGAGGGCGGACGCATTGTTGGATTTGTCCTTGGGCAAATTCGAGTAGGCCAGCGTCTGGATGGGCACAAACAAAAATGCAAAACCGCCGGCCTGAAAAATGCGCGCGAGGGATAACTTGTAGAAAGATTCAGCGGGCGCGATTCCGGAAAAATGATACATGGCGGCGGCCATCAGGAGAAAGCCGACTCCGATCAAGTATTTTGGCTGGATTTTCTTGACCATAAACCCGATGAACGGCATCAGGCACATCAGAAATAACCCGCCCGGCATGAGGATCAGTCCAGCATGGGTGGCATCGTAGGGCAAGACTTGTTGGACATATTGCGGCAGTAATTGGGTGGTGGAGAGCAGGATGAAAAGCGTGAGGAACATCATGAAATTTGTGAACAAAAAGCTTCTGTCTTTGAGCAACGGCAAGTCCACGATCGGATTCTTGGTGCCAAATAATTCCCAGAAAATTCCCCCGATGATGCCCACCGCGCTCAAAATCGCGAAGGTGGTTATGAAGGGGCTGCCGAACCAATCGTCTTCCTGGCCTTTGTCCAAGACTATCTGCAAGGAGCCCAAGCCGATCGCCACCAGGGCGAATCCGAGATAATCCACTTTGATGCCGGAACGGGTGGCGCGTTCATGTTCGTTTTGCGCGGCGGGGGATTCGGGAACTAGAAACCAGGTCATCAAAACCGAGGCGATGCCGACCGGGATGTTGATGAAAAAAATCCAGCGCCAGGAATAGGTGTCGGTTATCCAGCCGCCCAGCGCGGGTCCGAGCGCCGGTGCCACCACGACTGCCACGCCATAAGCGGCGAAAGCCATGCCGCGTTTTTCGGCCGGAAAGGTGTCGGTAAGAATGGCCTGTTCCGATGGTGCCAGACCGCCGCCCCCAATGCCTTGCAACACCCGGCACGTCAGCAGCATGCCCAGCGAGAAAGAAAGTCCGCAGGCGAGCGAACTCAAGGTGAACAAGGCCACACAGCCCATGTAAAAACGTTTGCGCCCGATAACCGACGATAACCAGCCGCTGATGGGAACCACGATGGCATTGCTCACCAGATAACTGGTCAACACCCAAGTGGATTCACTTTGGTCCGCACCCACGCTGCCGGCGATGTGACGCAAGGCTACGTTGGCGATGGAGGTATCCATGACCTCCATGAAGGTGGCCATGGAAACGATGAAGGCCACCAGCCAAGGGTTGGTGTTAGTCCCGTTTTGTTGGTTTCCACCGGCCATAAATCTTCAACGGATTTTGACGCGCGGCACGACGGACATTCCCGCCGATAACAAGACCGCGTCGTTGGTGTTGACCGGCTCATCAAATAAAATTTTCACGGGAATGCGCTGCACCACCTTGACGTAATTGCCGGTGGCGTTTTCCGCGGGCAAAATGCTGAAGCGCGAGCCGGAACCCGCTTGCAGCGAATCGACGTGGCCACGCCATTTCGGACCCGGATACGCATCCACCTTGATGGCCACGGGTTGGCCGATGCGCAGATGTTGCAACTGCGTTTCCTTGAAGTTGGCGGTGACCCATACGTGCGGATCGGCCAACATGAACAAAGCCTGGCCGATCGCGACATAGTTGCCGACTTCCACCGTGCGCTGGGTGACGCGACCGTCGGTGGGCGCGAAAATTTTGCAATACGATAAATTGACTTCGGCGCGCCGCTGGCTGGCTCGCGATGTTTGCCATTCACCTTCGGCGGCCACGACGGAGGCTTCGCTGCTTCGGACATTGGCATCGGCTGAAGTTTTCTTCGCTTTGGCCTGCTCCAATTGCGCCTGCGCATTTTTTTGAGTGGTGGCGGCGTTGTCCAGCTGCTCGCGGGAACGGGCGCGTTCATCCACTTCTTGGAACCGCTTTAAGTCGCGCGTGGCATTGTCCAATTGAACTTGCGCGGCGTCCACCGTCGCGGCCGCCTGGGCGACGTCCGCCTTGGCCGTTTCGATCTGCGCCCTGGCTTGGGTTACCCGGCCCTTGGACGCAGCCACTTGCGCCGTGGCTTGTTCCAGCGCTATTTGATAATCCGTCGGATCCAATTCCACCAACAAGTCGCCTTGGTGAACGAGTTCGTTGTCGCGCACATGCAGGGACAACACCTGCGCGGAAGCCCGGGGACTAACCTGGGTGACATGCCCGTCGATGTAAGCGTCGTCGGTGGAAACATATTGTCGAAGAATGAGCCACAGAATTATGCCCCCTATCAACAAGAGAACGGCCGCAACGCAAGCAGTGATGAACACTGGTTTCTTGTAAAGGGGCCGCGGATCCTTCTTCGTTTTATTTTGGTCAGCTTGGTCCGATTTTTTTTGCTCATCTTTATCTTCGCCTTCCTTGCCTGATTTTTTTTGCCTGCCTTTTTCCAGGCCCAGTTTGAAACCTTTTTCAAAACCGGCTTCAAATTCTTTGCGAAAATCGTTTTCGCCGGGCGGCAATGCGCCTTCGATTTCTGGATCGCGCGGTTGGTCTGCTTCGGAGTTCATAATTTCCCGCCCCCAACATGCAAGTTAAGTGCCATGCGCACTTAGTTGCGGTTGGCGTCAGCCATTAAGGAAGCACAAAAGACTCATCGCAAAATGCAAGAGCGCTTCGCAGATTGCACCGCGGGAATTAAGCCAGAGCGTTCGAGAGCTTTGATGATTTGCCGAAAATATTTCGGCATAGTTCCAGCTAAACCGTCCGCCATGAGTGAAGAGAAAATCATGTCGCGCCGCCAGGCCATCGGCGGCCTGGGCGTCACGCTGGCGGCGGTGGCCGTGTCGCGCAGCCTCGCCGCCCCTGGCCAACCGCGAGAAGAAACTTCCGCAACCAATACAACCAAAACCGTTATGCTAGAAAATCCCGTCAATAAATATCCGAAGCCGCCTTTTGAAGGACAATCCCAACCGTGGCCGGGCCTGGCGAGCCAGATGAAACCGGTGCCCGACCATGGCGAAAAAAGTTATCAAGGCTCCGGCCGGTTGGCGGGCCGCAAAGCATTGATCACCGGTGGTGATTCCGGCATGGGCCGCGCCGCCGCCATAGCCTATGCGCGCGAAGGCGCGGACGTGGCCATCAACTACTATCCCACCGAAGAACCCGATGCGCAGGAAGTGATCCAACTCATCCAGGCCGCGGGTCGTCAGGCCGTGGCCATCCCCGGCGACCTGCGCGATGAAAATTTTTGCCGGCAACTCGTCGCGCAAGCGGTGAAAGCATTGGGCGGACTGGACATCGTCGTGAACAACGCCGGCCGGCAACAGGCCCATGCCTCCATCCTCGACATCAGCACCGAGCAATTTGATTGGACGATGAAGACCAACATCTATGCGCCTTTCTGGATCATCAAGGCCGCCTTGCCGCATCTCAAACCCGGCGCGGTCATCATCGGCACCACCTCGGAGCAGGCGTATGACCCGTCCGCCGATCTCTATGATTACGCGCAGACCAAGGCGGCGACGATGAATTATGTCAAGTCGCTGGCGAAGCAGCTCGGACCCAAAGGCATTCGCGTCAATGGCGTCGCGCCCGGGCCCATCTGGACGCCGTTGCAAGTCAGCGGCGGCGCCTCGCAGGAAAAATTAAAACAATTTGGCAGCCAAACCCCCTTGGGACGACCCGGCCAGCCGGCCGAGCTGGCCTCCATCTATGTGCAACTTGCCGCCAATGATGCCAGCTATGCCAACGGCCAAGTCTATGGCTCATCCGGCGGCAGCGGCCAGCCCTGACCTTTTTTTCCGGGCTGACTGGCTTAAAACTTACTGCACGCCGACGCGATAGAAGTAGGGACCGCCGTTGGTGGCCGTGCTGTCCGTGTAACTGGTCGAACCGGCCTGGCCGACGAGGTTGCTTTGCAGGGCGGTGAAGGCCGGCACGGCGGCGAGGTTGGTGCTGCTTTGCAAATAATACGTCACGCCGCTCACGCTTTGCCACGTCAGCTTCACGCCGGCGACGCTGTTGGCGGGCGACGCCAGTTGCAGCACGGAGGCCGCGTTGGTGGGAATCGTGCCCGCCTTCCATTCCTGCCAGTTGTTGATGCCGTCGCCGTCGGGATCAGTGAAATCCGCCGAGCCGTCCGTGGGCAGGCCGTATTGCTGCGCCCAAGCATAAGAAAGAACCGAAGCGGGCGTCTGATATTCATAAGCACCGATGTCCACCGTGCCACCGACGATGCGCGGGTTGCCATCGAGGTCGTTGGTGATGGCAATGTAACTATTTTTGCCCGCATTGATGCAAGGCGAGTTAGATTGCAGATGGAAATCACCTCCAGCAAGGTTCACAAATAGCGGTTCATTGGTAATGCCGCCACCGTAGGGATTGGGAACCGTGCAACAGTAGCCAAACTCAGTGCCGATGTTGTTCGAGCCACTTGGCGCGGTGTTGTAATACACGATGGAGTTGTAACCATAAGCGCCAGTGCCACCATAGATGCCCCCGCCGCTGTTGGTTGCCAAATTAGAGACCACCGTGCAATCTGTAATCATTCCTCCATACACTCCGCCGCCAATTCCGGCACCGTTGCCGCTGACAAAGCAATTGTTGATTATGGAACCGAATGTTCCGCCTCCGTTGCTCGCGGTATTGTTGCTGATAGAGCAAGCGTTCAAGGTGCCGCCATAGGCTCCTCCTCCTGAACCATCGACTCCAATGTGCAAGGGAGTAGTATTGCCAACAATTGTGCAATTTGTGAGAAGAGTTGCTCCATAAGGACTCCCACCATAAACGCCGCCGCCCAAAGTAGCGGCGTTGCTGATGATTTTGCAATTAACTAGTGTGCATGCACAAGCGCCACCGCCTTCATAGGCATAGTTTCCGACGATCTGGCAATTCATTAACGAAACTCTGAAAGCTCCGCCACCTGTGCTGTTTGTCGCGAGATTTCCAATCAGAACACAATTTGTCACTATAGCCGTGTTAGCAGAGACGCTTAAAAGATTCGCCACTCCCCCGCCATTTGGATAGTTTCCTGTCCCCGCCTCACCATTTGTCAATGTGAAGCCAGATAACACAGCGTTGTGTCCTATGCCAACGCAGCGAGCGGCATTGGTCAGAGCCGATCCTGTGCCCGCGACATGATTGCCGACAATGAGCGTGACCGCCGGGCCATTAACACTCTGCAAAGTTATGCTGTTGGTCAGAGTAACCCGGTTTGTGCCTGAACCAAACCAACCACGGCCGCCCGTCGCATAAATACCATTGGTTACGAGAATCAAATCGCCGTTCGTTGAAGCATCTACCGCGCTTTGAATATCCGTCGCAGCCGTGCTCCAATTGGTGAAGGGCGGCGTGGGGTTGGCGCTGTTCACATCCACATAGTAAACCGTCGCCGGGGCGCTAAAGTTGATGAGCAGTCCGCAAATAATTCCACAAGCCAGTTGATGCCATTTCATAAGTGTTTGCCCTTTTCTACGTTTATAAATCGCCTGCGCCAAAAATCCAATCAAAAAAGCCGGGCGGCATATAAAAATGCCTCAGAAGGTGTAAATTCTCACTTAGGAGGGACAAATTCAAAACTATGGGCAGCCAGAAGGTGCGGCGGCTTACCGGGCCATTTGCGGACCGTGGGCGGAGCCGGTTGCATGGCGATCGTTTAGGTTTGGAAAATAATTTTTCAGGTTTGTTTCAGAAAAAAACCACCTTGAAAAAGTGTTGCTCAAGGTTAAGTCTGTGCCGAACAACCTTGGGTGGCGGTTTATCAAGGTTACATCCGGCTCAAAGAACCTTGGAAAAAATTTTCTCAAGGTTGAAAACCGGCGACTTAACCTTGAAAAAATCGGATTCCTGTTTGGGTGGCAAAAAAACAACCTTGAATCGCGGCAAAACAACCTTGTTTTTTCCAGACGGAACCTTGAATCGCTCCCCAGGAACCTTGATAACTCTCTCTACAAGGTTGAAAAAGAGTTCGCTCGGCTCGACCAATGGTATGCTGCTCAATATAAGTGTCAGGCCACCGGCAAGATTTGACCGGTGAACGACAAACCATCAGGGAAAATTTTTACCAGTAATTTAAAAGCGACAATTGCTGCGGCGGAGGCCGGGGTGGCGACGGAAGTATTCATTTAAATGGCCCATAATTCGCAAGCTTTGCCGCCCAAAACAGGGGGGTCGCACTCTTGGTGGTTAGGTTCGGAAAATGTCGCTTAAACGTAGAAATTTTCGTTGGCATGGCTGTTGCTTTTGGTTGCGGCGTCCCCTTGTTAAAAAAATGTAATAACACACAACCAACTAACTATATTAAAAAAACTATGATCATCAAACCTGCCACCTCCTTCCTGGTCACCGACACCGGTTCGCTGCTTGTCAACGATGTCACGGTGATACTGACCGGCATGGCGAATAATGTGGCGATCTATGATAAACCTTATCCGTCGCTGGCCGATGTTCAGATTGCATTGGACAACTACTCGCAGTCGTTGACCCGGGCCGCCGACGGCAGCTATTCGGCGCGGGCTATTAGGAACAACATGCGGCTGCTGCTGGTGGGGCTGATGCGGCAACTGGCAAACTATGTGGCGGTGGCCTGCAAGAACGACCTGCCGAACCTGCTGTTGAGCGGGTTCCCGATCCAGAAACCCGTGCGCCAACCCATCGGCATCCTCGCCGCGCCGACCAATGTGCAGCTGAAACAAGGCCGCACCGGCGAAGTGTTCTGCCGCGCGTCGGGAGTGTTTGGCGCTTCCATCTATAACTGGCAGCTGACCAATACCACCTCCGGCCTGGTGGAACAGACGCAGCAAACGCCGGCCGCCAGCTGTAGCTTCACCGGCCTGACGCCCGGCGTGATCTATAGCTTGACGGTCAATGCCGTGGGCACCGCCGGCCCGAGCGATTGGAGCGGCCCGGCCACCCTGATGGTGATCTGAATAGCGCGGAGTCAGCCGGAACCACCAGCGCGCGGGCAGCCACCACCCGCGCGCTGTTTCAAATGGGCCGTCACAATGACACTTTTCTGCCAAATCCGCTTCACCTGACCATAAATGACGGGACTATTATCATAGTAAGCCACCAAACTGGCTTGACATCCTTAAGGTGATGGAGATAAGATGGCAACCGTGCCGGTGTTGGTAGGAACCAGCGGGCGGGAATTTTTAAAAGACAACCAAGCGAGGACTATGCAAAGCAATTGGAACTGGAATCAATGCTGGCGGCTGATCATTCTGTTGCTTTGGGCGCTGCCGGCGGCGGTGCAAGCGCAGTTTGCTTTTACCACAAACGCCGATAACACGCTCACCATCACTGCCTATACCGGCACCAGCCAAAACCCTGTCATTCCAGTCAACGCCAATGGCTATCCGGTCACGATTATCGGCACAAATGCCTTCCGATACAGTCAAGGCTATCTCACCAACATCACTGTTCCGGAAGGTATTATTGCCATAGACGATACTGCATTTTATTCGGAACCTTTCAGCAGCGTGACCCTACCCAAAAGCCTTTTGACCATCGGTTCAAGCGCCTTTCTGAACTGCTATAACTTGACAAGCGTTACTTTCGGCAATGGCATCACAAACATCGGGTCCGCAACTGACAGCGAAGGGGTCTTTTACCTTACGCAATTGACCAGCGTGGTGATTCCCAACAGCGTTGTCAGCATCGGCAGTTGGGCTTTCAGTATCGGCAACCCAACGCTCACCAACATTGTTATCGGAACCAACGTCGCCATCATTGGCGACCATGCTTTTGACACCTGTAGCTTGCTACACGACATCACACTTCCAGACAGTGTCAGAAGCATTGGCAACCGTGCTTTTTTTTATTGCAATGATTTACGAAGCGTAGCCCTTGGCAACGGCGTCACCACCATTGGGACGAATGCTTTTGACACCTGCACTTCTTTAACCAATATCATCATCCCTGGCAGCGTCACTAATTTAGGGAGTGAGGCTTTTTATGAATGTCCTTCATTGGCTCACGTCACCATCCAAAGCAACATTGCTAATTTTGGCGACGGCGCTTTCTTAAGCTGTTCTGGTTTGACGAGCCTCACACTTGGTAATAGCGTTTCTACCATCGGTAACTCTGCCTTTCAGAACTGCACCAGCCTGACTAATTTCACCATTCCCAGCAGCGTGACCAACATCGGAGCCTATGCCTTTGCCAATACCCACATGACCAACCTTGTCGTTCCCCTCAGCGCGGGCAACAACATCGGGGACGGGGCATTTTCCGGCAACTCCTATCTGACAAGCGTCATCATCTCCACAAACATGACCTACATTGGTAATTATCTGTTTGCGGGTTGCGGTTTTCTGACCAACGTCATTATTCCCGACACGGTTACCAGCATTGGGACGAATGCGTTCTACAATTGTCCCGCTTTGTCCCGGCTTACAATTCCCGCCAGCGTCACCAATCTGGCGGATGATGCGTTCCGTAATAGCGGAGGTAACGGGCGATTCTATTTTGCGGGGGATGCGCCCACTATGGGGACAAATGTGTTCGGCGGACGCATCGGAACATTTACATTTAATTGGACACTCTATTATCTGCCGGGCACCACGGGCTGGAGCAATCCCTTCTACGGCTCAACGGCTGTGCTCTGGAACCCGCAGGCGCAGAACGATGCTTTTTTTGGGGTGCGGAGCAATCGGTTTGGCTTCAACATCACCGGGAGCAGCAACGTGGTGTTGGTGGTGGAAGCCAGCACCAATCTGGCAAATCCGGTCTGGCAGGCCTTGGGCACCTACACGCTCTCCAACGCCCCGGTCTATTTCAGCGACGCACAATGGACCAATTATCCCGGCCGCTACTACCGCTTCCGCTCGCCATAAAAAATTAGCGGCGGACGTTGTCTGCGTATTTTTATTCTTCTGCGCCGGGAAAATTTAGCGCGGATTCCCACCGCCGCCTACAAATATTCAAGCGCCGCGCAAGGGACGGATTTTGCGGCGGTTTTTAATTAAAGTCGCGGGTTTCCTGGATTTGCAGCAGGTGCAAGGTTTTTCCGCGTGCCGAAAATTTTTCCTGGGCGATGATGTGGTTGATTTTGATTTCGGGAAACGTGTCGTAATGGACGCCCAGCACCTGATCGCACTTCACAAAATCAGCCGTGCGGATGGCGTCATCCACATCCATGGTAAAGTTGCCGCCGATGCAGAGGACGGCGAAATTTAATGGAGTGGTTTCGCCGATCAGTTTCATGTCCTGCGTCAGCGCGGTGTCACCGGAGTAATAAAAATTTCCCTCCTTGGATTCCAGGACAAAGCCGCCGGGCACGCCGCCGTAATCGCCATTGGGCAGGGAACTGGAATGGATGGCGTTGACGGATTTGACGCGTCCGGCACTGAAGTCGTAACTGCCGCCGGGATTGAGGGGATGAATTTTGGGCGCGCCCTTTTTTTTCAACCAGGCGGCGACTTCAAAATTGGCGATGACGGTCGCACCGGTGTGCTTGGCGATTTTCACCGTGTCGCCGATATGATCGTCATGGCCGTGCGAAACGAAGATGTAATCCGCCGGAATGGTCTTGATGGCCACGTCTGCGGCCAAGGGGTTTTGGGTGATGTAAGGGTCGAATAAAATGTGGCGGCCGCCGATCTCGACCGCGAAGCAGGCGTGACCATAATAGGTGACTTTCATGCCGGCTCTTTAGCTTTAAGCCTGCCAGTTTGTTTCTAGCCGTATTGGTCATGAATGCGGGCAGAAGTTTTTTGCAAAATGATTGGTTTGCCATGCAATTCGCATTTGCACCGGCAACAAAAAATGTGCGAGCGGAAAGGGGATTTTGGTTTTGCGGTTTGCCATAAAATTTTTGCGCGGCGGCGCATTTTGCATTTGGGGGCGGGGTGGATCGGTCCGGAATTGCGTTAAAGCCGGCCTTTTGCGGCGTTTCCTGGATGGCACACGATTTGCAAAAAGGTTTAGTGCAACCGATTTAAGAATTCATTCAATCTTTTGTTCTCAAGTGAACGTGAAAGCGGGAATGAGTTGTTAAATCATACCTGGCGAGTTTGTTTCGCCGAAACCAACAACCAAACAAAAACATGTCTACGCAAACACATAAAAAATCGACGGGACAGGAGCGTGGTGCGCATCGCCATTCTTCCTCATCCCAAGGCAATGAACGTCGTGGCCCGGAAACTTCGTCCCGCAGTCGCAGTAGTTCTGCGAACAGCCTGAGCAGTCGCGGACGCGATGATCAAGGCCGGTTTGAAGACCGCGGGGGACGCCACACCCAGCGCGAGGAGCATTCTGGACGCGGCTCAAGCGACCGCGAGCGGAATGATCAGGGCCGTTTTGAAAGCCAGGGAAATTACCGTAGCGAAGGACGCGCCGCTTATGGGCATTCCAGCGACCGTGAACGGAATGACCAGGGCCGGTCGGACAACCGCAGTGAAAATTATCGCGGCGGTCGCTCCCCTGAAAATAGCTACAATGGTGATCGCGAACGTGGCGATCAAAGCCGTTTCGGAAACCAAGGCAGCTATGGCCAAGAAAATCGGTCTTACGGACAGTCCAACGACCGGGAACGCGATGACCGCAGCCGCTTTGAAAACGAAAATCAAGGCAGCCACTATCGCAATCAAGGCAGCCGTGCTTCATCCAGTGACTATTCCGATCGGGAACCTGATGACCGGGGCCGTTTTGAAAACGAGGATGAATCGGATCGCCGTCATTCGGGACGCTCGTCGTATGCGCAATCGCACGAAAGCGGTTCCCACGATGATGACCGCGGGTCGAATCGTTCTGCTCACGGCCAGCATCAAGGCGATTACCAAAATGAAAGCTCTGAGCGCAGCCAGCGTTTTTACGGGGATCAAGATGAAGATGATCGCGGTCGCCATGAGGGTGACGACAATTCCAGTTCACGACGCGGTCGTGATTCGGAATATGCCGACAGCGGTTGGTGAGTAACCAATCGTATGCAACCGGCGGACGGGCGCCATCCCCGTCCGCCTCCATTTTTTTAAAAATTCAATTATGAAAACAATTTTATTACTTTTAGTTCTCGCTGCATTGGCGGTCACCGGCTGCCAGAAGGAAACGAATTCGAACAGCGGCTATAATAGCACGAGCACCAACAGCAGCGTCGCCACCACCAATGCTCCGTAAACCTTGTGCCGCGCGGAACGAATCCATTTCACCCATGAAAGCGAAAGGAAAGTTGCCTACGCCTGCCTCAAACGGGGCGCACCAGCGCGTTCGGTATGCGCTGGTGGCCTTGGGCAACATCTCGCAGGTCGCCGTGCTGCCGGGTTTTCTGAATGCCACGGCCAATTCCGAATTGGCCGCCATTGTTTCCGATGACACCAAGAAAAAGAAAGCGTTGGCGCGGGCATACAAAGTGCGCGACTGCTATTCTTACGATCAATACGAGGAATGTTTGCGGAGCGGGAAAATAGATGCGGTCTATCTTGCGCTGCCAAATCACCTGCACCGGGAATTCACGGTGCGTGCCGCCGGGGCGGGCATTCACGTGCTTTCGGAAAAACCGCTGGCGATGGATGAGTGCGAATGCCAGGAAATGATCCGCGCCTGTGAAGAAAACAATGTCAAA
>Ga0302200_10000063_pt1 | contig 108986 bp, 112 predicted proteins | sample II_Bog_N3_1_FD_194585 | JGI IMG/M metagenome (GOLD analysis project Ga0302200, IMG submission 194585) | Peat permafrost microbial communities from Stordalen Mire near Abisko, Sweden - II_Bog_N3_1 | ecosystem: Environmental > Terrestrial > Soil > Wetlands > Peat | place: Sweden: Abisko...
ACCGCCAGGTCCAAAAGCAATGTGGCAAGGCATTACTCAGCTTTATCACGCTATTAATACCATTGAAATTATTAATAGATTACCAACTTATGGGTAACGATATGTTAATTATAACTGATCGACAAATTAAGAATATGCACTGATAATATTTGGCAGTTTGTCAAAATATTACATGATAGTCTTGGAAAGTGGACTCCTGCTACACTTAATGAGGTAGAAGTTTGGTTGACCGAGTGGTTAAATGAGAATATACCACTTGCATATGTAGCGTTAGATGGAAATGTGCCGGTTGGAATATGTTCTTTACAGTTTAACGATGGGATACGTGCAGATTTAATGCCATGGTTGGGGGATCTTTGTGTCGTTGAAGCTTATCAAAATCAAGGAATTGGGGAGATGCTTATCGATGCAATAACAGCTAAAGCTAGAGAGCTAGGTTTTAATAAATTATATCTCATCGCTCCTGACAGAACAATCCCAGAATATTATGAACGTTTAGGTTGGAAAAAATTAGACATGGATGAGTATAATGGCCACCCTGTAACATTGATGCATATTGAATTATGATTGTCATTCCAAAGTGATAATGATCTAAGAATTAAGAATTTTGTGTAGATAACACATAAGGAGTGGTTAATACAACTGGCAGCAACGCTAAACAAGACAATACACTACATACTAATAAAATAACAAAATACCAAGTCCAACTATAATCTATCAACAAACCAAGTGGGTAACCAGCAACCGCAGCTCCAATACAACCCCACCAACTTACAAAACCATTGGCACTACATGCCGCCTTTTTATCTACATATTCAGCAGCTGCCAATCCAATTAACATCTGTGGGCCAAATACAAAAAATCCTATTAAGCCTATTAAAACAAAATCCATTAAATGATTATTCCAAGTAAATTGCCAAAACAACCATAGGCTAAGAGCTAAACAAATACTAAAAATCATGATACAAGATACTCGTTTACCAACAAACACCTTATCTGTTACCCACCCAGCGAATAACATTCCAATTAATCCACCCATTTCAAACCATACAATACTCGCGCCAGCTGTTACTAAACTGTAACCACGTACACCTACTAAAAACGGTACTGTCCAATCATTCATAGCTGTTCTTACAACATAAACAAAAAAACAACTAACAGCCATTATTAACACTAAGTGATTACTAAATACATGTTCTATTAAAATTTGTTTAGCTGATAGGCTCGTTTCAGCAGAATCTGATGGAAGTTCATATTTTTCAACTTCTTCATTATTTATAGCTGGATTACTAAATGCTTTATATTTTTCAATTGGCGGTAAACCAAGACTACGTGGCACATCTCTTAGCCTATTAATTAATAATAAACCAGCTATTATACACATCCAACCAGGAATAAACATTGCATAACGCCACCCCAAACTTTGAGCATAATATCCAGCTATAAGCGGAATAATAGCTCCTCCAACGTTATGCGATGTACTGCAAATACTCCACCACATACCTCGCTCTTCTTTGCTATACCAATATGTTAATTGTTTAGTAATCGGTGGCCAACCCCATCCCTGAAACCAACCGTTTAACCCCCAAAAAATTGCAAAACATATAAGTGAACTAGACAATCCAAATAAAATATTAAAAACCCCAGTAAGCATTAATCCAACTGCCATAAAATATCTTGGATTAGCTCGATCTGATAAAATACCGCTGACAAATTTACTAGCTCCGTAAGTAACATATAAAATAGTACTTAACAAACCTAATTCACTATAAGAAAAGCCTAAGTCAGTAACTAATTGAGGAATAATAAAAGTAAAGCTTTTGCGGGTAAAATAAAACAATACATACCCTATATACATAGAGTAAAAAATTCTAATACGCCAATATTTGTATTTTTTAGCAATCAATTGCTGATCCTGCAACTCGTCCTTTAAAACAGCAGGCTTCAAAAATTTAAATATTGTTCTTAGTTTCATGCAGCAAATTTTGGTACTTATACAAAAAAATGTCAATAAAAACTTGATTTATTCTAGCAATCAAATCATTAACTAACTAATGTAGATTTTCTAAATTTACTATATTGATCCATTAAACCGACCATAGATCCTTTTAATAAATTATGATCAGCTAATGGATTATTTAATTGCATTAATATTTGATTCGCTAACTTCTTGCCTAACTCAACCCCCCATTGATCAAACGAATTAATGTTCCACATGACACCTTGTACAAAAGTTTTATGTTCATACAATGCAATTAACGCTCCTAACATCTCTGGAGTTAATTCCGGAAATAATATTGTACTACTAGGACGACTACCCTCACATTGTTTAAAGTTTTCTAATTCAGCTTCTTGTTCTAATTCTTGTAATTTTGCGTTAACTACATGAACAGTACCTTGCATCAAAGCTTGACTTTGTGCTAAACAATTGGCAACTAAAAATTCTCTATTATTAGCTGCCACTAAAAAATCTACCGGAATAATTTGACTGCCCTGATGCAGCATTTGCATAAATGAATGCTGAGAATTACAACCAACTCCACCCCAAACAACCTCAGCAGAATCATAATCTATCTTATTACTTTGTAAATCAATTGTTTTACCATTGCTTTCCATAGATAGCTGTTGTAAATAAGCTGGAAATTGTTCTAATGCATCTAAATATGGTATGAGTGCTAAAGATTTATATTGCATAAAATTTATATTCCAAACACTTATTAATCCCATAAGTATTGGGATGTTTTTGGAAAATTCGGTATTTTTAAAATGCTCATCTACTAAATAAGCACCATGTAAAAATTTCTTAAAATTTTGCATACCTAACTTAATAACAATTGGTAGCCCAACTGCCGACCAGACAGAATAACGTCCACCAACAAAATCCCAAAATGGGAAAACATTTTCTAAAACAACACCAAATCCTATTGCTTTAGGAATATTAGAAGTAACCGCAAATATTTTTTTTTGATAATTTTCAAAAGATAATTTTTCTTTGAACCAATCAAAAATTATTTTAGTATTTAACAATGTTTCGGCTGTTGTAAAGCTTTTGGAACTAATGATTACAATAGTTTCTGCTGGATTTAATTTGTTTAAAATAAGATCTATAGTTTCTTGATCGGTGTTAGCTATAAAATGAAATTTTATATTTTTAGCAGACTCGTGGGTATATTGATCTAAAGCCTGACAAACCATCATCGGACCTAAATAAGAACCACCAATTCCCAAACATAAAACATTTTTACAGTTGCTTTTATACAAATTTTCAGTAAAACTTTCCATCTTTTGTAAAACGGCTGCGATGTCGCCTGTTGAATTAGGATCACGCAATGCTGTGTGCCAAGCTTTTTTGTTTTCCGTAATATTAATTTTTTCGCCATTAAACAAATCTTGAATTTTATTATCTAACCCACAATGTTTTGCAGCGTCACACAAAATATTAATAACTTCTAAATCTATATGCTGTTTAGAAAAATCAACTAATAAATTTAAATTGTTGATATTATTAAAATTAAAAGAAAATTTTTCAAACCTATTTTGATCTTCTAAAAACAATTGTGGTATTTTAATTTGTTTAATTAATTGTTGTTTATTTAATAATTTTTGCCAAAATTGGCTGTTTCTAAAATTATTATTTGGATTGTTAGATTTTTTGATCATTACCATAAATTAAAGTGGGCCTATCATGTTAATTTTATATTTTCTATAACCTTCTTCATATTAAAAAATGGCTTAAATTGTATCATTGCGAGATTGAAGTTCATAAAATATAGCTAGCAGGCACGCACAGCTACAAGGGATCGTAAATATATGTGTTACTTGCGAGATTATATTAAAAATAAGCTTATTATTGTTTATAAAACTTTGCCCTAATGTTAAAACTAAAATACTCTTAAATCCTATTGATACTCCGAATAGTAAAATTACTTGAATTGTTAACATAGAAACAACAGTATACCACCAGTTACCATTAACTAATTGAAAGCTTATTTTTATTGCTTCTTTAATGTTTTTTCCTTCAGTAGTAACTATCACAAATGGTAAAAAGACAGAGTAAAAGAACATAACCATACCTATGATCCCAACAATGTATAATATGCATTTGATAAACAGATATTTTTCAGGACAAAATTCAGCTGCTAGACTTAAAAATAACATAGATAAAATAATAACAAGAGATAAAATTAATGAAAATGATTTTTTATAACTTACTATAACTACTTGCTTAAAGCTTACGTTCCTATTATTTACATACTGATTAATTCTATATGCTATGCTCATAGTAAAAATAAAGCCTATAATTGTTAAAGCAGACAAAACCAACCAATAATATACACTATATAAATACAACCCTAGTCCATTCAACAAAATTACTGATAAGCTATTATAGATCGTATACATTAAAGCAAAAACCAGGGTTTGGTTAGCTGTTAACTTCCAAAGTTTAAGCCCAGTTTTAATTAATTGAAATATATTTTGAGGGTGCGTTGGTAAACAATATTGGTTTTCTTTCATAAGACTTTTACTAATATCCTCGTTACTAATTGAAAATAAATCCCCTAGATGTTACCTAATAATATTAACTACAATCTATACAACAAACAATAGGATGTCTTGGATATCATACAGAGCCATTCAGTAAACAGCCCAATAGGATCACAACATGCGCTTTTTTGTAACGTATAGAAAATTTCCATCAATCAAATAACCGGACAATAATGTCTCACCCTTCTTCTATGATGATTTAATGCTTTAGTTACTAAAATCCAATCATTTGTTGAGGGTTGATTACTATATTTATGAGCATGCCGTTTATGATGATAACTTAACAATAATTGTTTTTCATGAAATAATTTTTTTATATCAACACCATCTTTATTGCTCAACACCATCTTTGCTAATTCTCTAACGCTTTGTTGTTCTGAATCACAATGCAAAGATAATGGTGCTTTGTTTGTTTGATTTTCACTTGTGTTCTTTTGCATATTAATGTGGCCTTCCGAATCCACTATCATTTTAACTATTGTTTTTTCTTGATGATAACAAGCCCAAAACAACGGTGTTTTTCTTTTTTGATCTTTAACTTGAACATCAGCTCCCAAATCTATTAACATCTTGGCTATTTGTGGTTGATTATGATAACAAGCCCACAACAGCGATGTTTTTCCTTTCTTATCTTTAAGACCAACATCAATTTTAAATTGATGCAACGATAATATTTTTATTAATCTTTGATTGTTATGTTTGATTGATATCAATAACATTCCATTCAAAAAAACATCAGATAATTTACAATTATGATTTTGGAGCAAATCATTAACATTACTGGAAGTTAATATTTCCATAACTTCTTTATTCATTTCCAATAATTCAATAAGATTTTTAAATAAAATATCGTGAATTTCATTTTTTGAATTTAACAAACATGCAGCTTTATTAAGTTTTTTTTGTTGCACCAAGAAACATTTAATAAAATAAACCATAGTATCTCTTAAGGTTTGTTCATCAATTTTGCTTGCCTTGCAATACGAAAATACTAATAAAAGATCATTGATAATAATATTTTCCGGTAATTCTTTAGCTTTGTTAATATAAAATTTTTCACGAGTATAAGGATGATCTATATATGTACAATGATCAGAATCGATACACCTTATGAAACGATCAATTGTAGCAGCAGAAAATGTATGCTGTCCTAACAATCTAGGAGCATATAATACCTGATTAAAAATTGGATCAATAAACAATTCTTCTAATTGACTTATAAGGGCATTATCGTGTGCTATTTTTCTTGGCATCGAATCTTTCCTCCCTAAAAAAATTGTCATCCATGTATTATGTCGTAATTATAATAGATCTTTAAACATTAGCCACTCCTTTAGTTGCTAAGTATTTATGCCACCACCGAGATATTTTTTGTGCTCTCTTATCACCAGACATCGCTCTTAACAACAAGAAATCAAAAGCTGCATTAAATTTAACAGAACTTAATAATTTATCTGCTCTTTTTCCAGGTTTACCTGCAATTTTAGATAGTTTTACTTGTAACACCCAAATGTCTTTAATAAAAACCATTAACTTTTTAGATATACTTATAATTTTATTTTGCTGAGTCAATAATTTTTCAGCAGCATTTTTATATGCTAAAAATTCAGAGACTTTTTCTTCAGCAAGATCCTCTTTGGCAATTTTGCATACAGCATGCCACAAAAACACTGCAATTAAATATGCTGGATTTAATTCCTGACGTTGTCCAATTTTATGATCTACATCTTTTAATCCATGCATTATAAAATTATCAAAAATTTTTTCATCATGTCCACAAGTCAACTGCGGAAATAAAATATTGAGCAATTCATAATTTTTTAACAATCTAAAAGAATCTACCGCATGACCAGAAAAAAATAATTTTACATATTCATCATAAAGCCTAGCAGGAGCAATATTTAATAATAGTGCACCAAGAGTATAAATTGGTTTAGCAGTATCTGGATGAATAGAAAACTCTAATTTTGCAGCAAATCGAACTGCTCGTAACATTCTAACTGGATCTTCTCTATACCTAGTAATCGGATCTCCAATTAAACATAGCTGCTTAGCATGTAAATCCTTAAGACCACCTACATAATCAACCAAGCTGTAATCAACAATATTGTAATACAAGGCATTAATAGTAAAATCTCGACGTAATGCATCTTGTTCTATATTACCGTAAACATTATCACGCAAAATCATACCTTCTTTGGAATTTTGTCCGCTATGTTTAGTACGAAAAGTTGCAACCTCAACTATATTTTTATCAAAACAAACATGAACCAACTGAAATCTTCTGCCAATAATATAACAATGCCTAAATAACTTTTTAATTTTTTCTGGATAAGCATTAGTGGCTACATCAAAATCTTTTGGATGCTTACCTAACAATAAATCTCTAACTCCACCGCCTACCAAATAAGACTGATATCCGTGATCTTTGAGTGTATACAATACCTTTAACACATGGCGACTAATATTATGGCGAGAAAGGCTATGCTCTGAACGAGGAACAATTATTACTGATCTATGATTTGTTGTAGATCTTTGAATAGTCCTAAAAACAAAATTTCTTATTTTTCTAAATATATTCATTTATTATTATTACCCACAAAAAAATTAGCGTGGACCAAAAGCTGCAGGTGCTGTTAATTGCTGTGTAAAATTCTCGAAACGCGAAAAATGTCCAAGAAAAGTTAAGCGCATCATACCTGTTGGACCATTTCTTTGTTTAGCAATAATTATTTCTGCTGTCCCTTTATCTGCAGTATCTTTATTATACATTTCATCACGATAAATAAATGCAATTAAATCTGCATCTTGCTCAATAGCACCAGATTCACGCAAATCAGACATTATTGGACGCCTATCTGTTCGTTGTTCAAGACTACGATTCAGCTGTGATAATGCAATAACTGGAACATTCAATTCTCTCGCTAAAGTTTTAAGCGAACGAGAAATTTCAGAAATTTCCGCAGCACGATGCTCATTATTACCTGGCACACGCATTAACTGTAAATAATCAACAACTATAACACCAAGCTCTCCTTGCTCTCGCATTAAACGCCTTGCTCTAGCTCGAACTTCGATAGGACTTAATGATCCTGAATCATCAATAAACATTTTACGAGAAGCCATCATAGCTATTGCAGAAGATAATCTCGGCCAATCATCATCATGTAATTGTCCGCTACGAATACGCTGCAACTCGATCCTAGCAAGAGATGCTAACATCCTCATAGCTAATTGTTCCGCTGGCATTTCCATACTAAAAATCAGCACTGGTTTATCAGATTTCATACTGATCCATTCGGCAATATTCATAGCAAAAGTTGTTTTACCCATAGATGGGCGACCAGCTATAATCACTAAGTCTGCTCTTTGTAACCCAGAAGTTAATTTATCAAAATCTGTGAAACCAGAAGACATTCCTGTAATTGGAGAATCAGATTCCGATAAAAGTTCAATACGAGTAATGGTATTAGTTAAAATTTCTGCAATAGTTTTAATACCTTGTTGACCAACCCATTTTTGTTCTGCTATAGCAAAAATTTTACGTTCAGCTTCATCCACTAACTCTTTAGCAATCTTACCTTTAGCATTAAAACCTAGCTCAGTAATAGATTCGCCAACTTCAATTAATTTTCTAAGTAAGGATTTTTCTTTGACGATATCTGCATAAGCCACGATGTTAGCAGCACTAGGAGTATTTTTAGCTAACGATCCTAAATAAGCTAAATCAGTATAAACTTCAGACACGGTTATAACATCTATTGGCCTACTTTGTGCAACCAATCCAGATATAGCTTGAAAAATTAATCCGTGATCACGTCGATAAAAATCATTTGATACAATACGATCAGCAATTTGATCCCATGCTCCAGCATCTAACATTAGGCCACCTAAGACAGCCTGTTCAGCTTCTATAGAATGTGGAGGAATTTTAAGAGACTGTACAGCCCAATCTTCAGATGGTTTGCTAAATTGAATATTGGTTTTGGCATTCTCAATATTTGTCTCTATATCCATTTATATACCGATTATATACTGATTTATTTCACGACCTACTTTTAGCAACAACTGTCAAAGCTATTGCTGCTCGAATTTCTCCGTGATTTAAACCTAGCTGTACCTCATAGATCCCTAATTCTCTGATAGCACCATGCGATAATAGTACTTCATGTTTTTTAACATCACCACCAGCTACAACTATCGCATCCGCTATATCTTGAACACCAATAGAACCGTATAGCTTACCTTCTTCGCTAACTAAAGCAGCTAATTCTATTTGCATACCATTTAATGATGCTGCTCTTTGCTCTAACTGCTTAATTCGTTGTGCTTCCTTACCTTGTAACTCTTCTTTACGTTCTTCAAAATATTTAAGGTTTTCTGTATTTGCTAATACCGCTTTTTTCTGTGGTAATAAATAATTTCTAGCAAACCCTGCTTTTACTTTAACTGTTTTGCCTAAAGTTCCAAGATTTTTTACATTTTCTAATAGAATTAATTCCATTGATTAATTACTCCTATGCTTTATTATTTTACTAATTTTTTAATCACAATATGGTAACAATGCCAGAAATCTAGCCATTTTAATCGCTTTAGATAGCTGTCTTTGAAAACGAGCACTAGTCCCAGTAATACGACTTGGTACTATTTTACCACTTTCTGTAATAAAACCCCTGAGCAATGCTATATCTTTGTAATCAATTTGTTTAATACCATCTCTTGTAAATTTACAAAATTTTTTACGTCTTTTATTATAAATCATGATTTTTTATTCCTATTGATTATCAGCAGCATCAGTAACACTAGGATCTACGCTTCCAGTTCCAGCATTATATCCAGATTTTTGTTCATATTTTGACTCATAATCTTTGGTAGTATTATAATACCCACCACCTTGATTAGAGTAGCTACTGCCATAATGACCGCTATCCTTATTACTTTTTTCAAGCTCTTTATTTTTAAAAAATATTGATTGTTCTGTTATCGCAGTATCACACTTAGTAATTAAGTTGCGAATTACTGCATCATTAAATTTAAATGCGTTACTTAATTCGTCAATAGTTATTTTTTCGCATTCAATGTTTAATAACACATAATGAGCTTTATGTAATTTGTTAATTTGATAAGCTAGTTGTAATTTGCCCCAATCTTCTTGACGATGAACCTTCCCACTACCTTTAGCAATAATAGCTAGATAGCGCTCGATCATCGCAGAAATTTGATTACTTTGATCTGGATGGATTAATAATATTATTTCGTAATGTCGCATAAATTGCTCCCTCTCGGTTTATATATCAGCCTAATTACAAAAAACTAGGCAAGGAGTAAAATGAAAGATAAATTAAATATCAATCTTATAAAAGCATAAATACTATAGGTATAATTGTATAATTTCAATGTTTTTTATTATTTAATAGGCATTCAACTCCAATTGTTATATATGTATATCAAAATATTAATCTATACTAAATAATATTTCTTGAGAACCATAAAGTATGATAAATTACTTAAAAATATTTATATCGTTTTTCAGTTTGCACCTCACAACTAACTTATATGCGGAAAATTTATTAGATATTTATTTATTAGCTAGAGATAATGATCCGATAATCCTAGGTGCCAAACAATCTCAATTAGCAGATTCGGAAGGTTTAATAGCAGCTAGAGCTAAATTTTTACCAAATATATCTGCTACTGGAAATCAAACTTATGTAAGAAACAGAGATACATTAGGACAGTTAAATAGTTATAATCGTACTCGCGCGAATTATAACACCAACGCTTATGGTTTAAATATTAATCAACCTATTTTTCAAGTTGTTGATTGGATGCAGTATTTAAAAACTAAAAAACAAATATTATCTTCATTAAAAAAATATGAAAATACTGAGCAAGAATTAATATTACGAGTTGCTGAACAATATTTCGCTGTTTTAGCAGCAATAGACCAACTAGAAACATCGAGAGCTGCAACTCAAGCATTTAATAAAAGATTAGAACAAGCTAAACAACAATTTAAAGTTGGTGTTACTGCTATAACAGATATGAACGAAGCACAGGCAAGACTAGATAGTGCAAAAGCTAAAGAAATATTAGATTCTAATGATCTTAACACCGAAAAAGAAAACTTAAGTAAAATTGTTGGGAAATTTATTATTGATCTTGCTCCATTAAAACCACAAATACCACTAGTATCACCAGCTCCAAACAACATCGACCCTTGGGTAGATAAAGCTAGAAAATATAACCTTAAATTACAAGCCGCACGCTATAATGTAGAAGCCGCTCAAGAAGCTGTTCGCGCCTCTTCTTCTAGCCATTTGCCAACTATAAATTTAACTGGCAGCATATCAAACAATAAAACTATGCCACCTAATGTAGATAATTTTCATACCAAACAAATAGCAATTAATTTACAGTTACCTATTTTTAGTGGTGGAACTATAGTTGCCACAACACAGGCTGCTATTTTTAAAACTAACGAAGCATTACAACAATTAGAAGCTGCCTATAGAGACGCAGAAAGTGGCACACGTGTTGCGTACCATTCGGTATTAACCCAAATCAGCCAAGTAGATGCTTTACAACAAAGTGTGAAATCTAGTAAAGTTGCATTGCAAGCTACTCAAGCTGCGTTTGAAGTTGGCACTAGAACCATAGTAGACGTATTAAATTCTCAAACTGATTTATTAAACGCGCAAAGAAATTACGCTCAATCACGTTATAACTATATTTTAAGCGGTTTAAAGTTAAAACAAACAACAGGATCATTATGTGTTAATGATCTAGAACAAATAAATACTTTATTAGTAGAAACCAATAATCAATCTATGCCTAAGGACACTACGGCAATACCATCAAATACTAAACTGCCAGATCCTAAACCACTAGAAGACCCTAAGCCTAAAGAAGATAATAAACTACCTAAAGATATACAAACCAAAGAAAATCCAACAACACCAACAACTATGCAATTACCAGAAAATATTGAAACTAAAGAAGATCTACCATCATCAGAAAATGTTCAACCTCAAGAAGAAACTCCATTACTAGAAGATGTTCAACCTCAAGAAGATTCTGCCCATACGTAATATGTTGTTAGTTTTAATGTATCATCAAATTGTAGATCCAAAAATAGATGCAGAAATTAGCATTAACAAATTTTTGCAGCACCTAAAATACTTACAACAAAATTTTAATATAATTGCACCTGGACAAACTATTTTTAAAGATAAATTTTCTGTTTGTTTAACTTTCGATGATGCTTATGTAGATTTTTATCATTATATATTCCCTATATTAAAAAATTTAAATATACCAGCAATTTTAGCAATACCAGCAGGTTTAATAAAAGATACTACATCTGTAAATATAACTAATCGATTATCTGTTGATTATCCTAATGGACTAAATGCAGCCGAAACCACTAATTCTCCGTTATGTACTTGGGAAGAGATCCGCACAATGGTTGCCTCTGGATTGATTCATCCAGCATCACATTCTTTAAATCATAAAAACTTAGCTGAAATACCTTTTGACGAGGTTTACCAAGAACTTTGCGTTTCAAAACGTACAATTTCACTCAAATTAGAAAAAATTACCGAAACTATGATCTATCCTTTTGGTGCACAAAATAAACGTGTTCAAGATATGGCTAATAGTCATTACAAATATGTAATGAGAATTGGCGGAGCTAGCAATAGCAATTGGGATCAAAAAGTTTTATATCGTATTGATGCTGATCAATTTTGGAAAAACAATAAAACAATCTCTGTTTTAAATATTTTCTTATGGAAAATAAAATACTGGTGTAATAAAATTAGAGGCAAATAATTTTCTTGTAGTTATTATACTGTTATTAGAGCATAGTAATATTATGAATGATTTATATTGCTGGGAATCAAAATTTGAATATTGTTGCTACTCAAAGCGGCTGTTAGCAAAACTTTTATTGCTCAACAAAATAGCTAACCATAAAATAAATATTTTAGGAATTAAGAAAGCGATTTATTATGCTAAAAAGTACCACGGTGCTCAAAAACGTCAAACTGGAGAACCATACTATTCGCACCCTATCGAGGTAGCTTATCAAATTTCTGATTATATTTTTACAACAGATATTTTAGTTACTAGTATATTGCATGACACAATAGAAGATACCGAGCTCACTAAGGATATAATCGTTTGTATTTTTGGAGCAACAATAGCAAATAATGTTGAAGATTTAACTAGAATAAAGCCAGATCGGAAAATTAGTGCCGCTGAAACAATGCAATCATTATATTTACAGAATAAAAACGAATTATTGCTTATTAAAATATTTGATAGGTTACATAATTTACAAACCATAGCAGCTAAACTGCCTGAAAAAATCAAAAAAATTACTGAAGAAACCTTAAAAAACTTTATGGCTATTAATATGGATTTAGGAAGACTAGTCCCAGGAATGCTGGAAATAGAAGAACAAATTACGAAAACATGTTATCAACACCTAGCTACGAAGCAGTATTTAACGCAAGCTCAACATATGCTTTTTGAGGATAATTTCCAACTTCTTTTTCCAGATTTTCAAAATGATGAAGACCTGCAAAACACGCTATATTTAGTGGAATAATAACGATTAACACTCCACCAGCTCCAAATGATTCTGTTAAATAGATCATGCCAAATGAAGTGATGATGTACATTAAAGCTCGCGATGTAGCATATATAATACTGCCGTAAGTAAAGCGTTTAAAAACTGGAAAATGTTTAAAGAAAATTGATACAGCCGGAACGGTATCTAATGCAAACAAGACAACAAACGATTGTAGTAATAATAAATGAAATGGACTAGCAACTTTACTCAAAAAGTATGGACTAAATAAAATTAGCACTGAAAATATCATTAATTTTATTTTTAAAATTTTTAATGGATAGATCTTGTAACTTAAAAAAGTTATAAATAATAATCCAAATAATTGTATTATAGAAACTATTAAATTATGATGAATGATAGCTTGTGCGGTATACCCAAAAGAATTTTTAAGGATCCCAGCACAATGCATGTAAGCAAAATAAAAACATACTGGCCATGAACAATTCATCAAAAACAATAATAGAGTTGTTTTTTTATTAGCTTTTTTATTTAGAACCAGATCATCTTCAAGTACATTTTGATCCATGTTGGATATTTCATATTTTTTTCTTAATCTACGCTTTGCATCAGCAAACTCTGGAGTTTCTCTTAAGGCAGTTCTTGCGACTGCTCCAACCATTGCAATTGATGCTCCTATCCAAAAAGCTACCCTCCACTCTAGTCCCATAGCCAATACAGCAGTTGCTAACGCTAAGGCACCAACTGTACCAATAACCGAAGCAATTGCAACAAACGATACTACTGGATACTGTATAGGTGGTTTGGTAGTTTCAGTTAAATAAAGCTCTGCTCCTACTATTTCTCCAACAGAAGATATACCTTGAATGATACGACAAATGGTTATATACCAAGAGGCAGCTATACCGATTTGACTATATGTCGGTAAATTGGCCATAATAACACATGAAATAGCCATCATGGTTGTTGTTATAACAACGGTGGATTTACGTCCTACTTTATCTCCAATATAACCAAAAACTAATGCACCCAATGGCCTGAAAATAAAGGTTGAACAAAAAGCAAATGCTTGTAGCAAAGCAGCTGTATGCGGATCGGTTTTTGGAAAAAACAATTCATTTAATAATACAGCCATATGGACATAGATCATGAGGTCAAAGTATTCTAAAAACGTGCCTATAGATAACAAACCAACAGCTTCTCTTTGATGAGATTTTAAAGATGAAAATGTTTCTATATTATTTGTCATATTAAATTTACCCACTCAATTATAAAAAATTATAACTACTATGATTAAGATATTTCTTCTTTAATAACTCACTATAACCCAACCAAACACATTCTTGTTCTAAGACATCAAATCGCAATTTTTCTAAATGTTCATTTATAACAGGTAATGGCATTAAGTATACAGCTCTATAGCACAACCCATAAAAGTTTATTTTTAATTTAATACACAAATTTTTTAAAGAGACAATATTTCGCATACAATCATCCACAAATATAATAGTATCCGGATAATATTGATAATGACTAAACATGTACTCTAGAACCACGCTTTTATCGACACCTGCAGTTAAAATAATCCCTGACTTTAAAGTAGGTATTCCCTTACAAATTAAATCTGAATAAATCATATTAGTATTTTCTAATTCTATTGCTAATAGTTCTCCGCGAAGAGGAGTTAATGACAAAAAAGAAATCCCCACACTATCTAACTCTTTAATCCTAAAGTCTTCTTTTTTTGTGATAACGCCAAATTTACCAGTACCAAAAGCAGTTAACGCCATAGTTGGTATTTGTTGCAATTTCAAATAATCAAATATATTAATTATTCGTGATTCTACTAAAACTTGTTTGGTTACATAAACAACGCTACTTTCTAAAATTTCTCTTTTTTCTAGAGTTAATTTGTTTGCAATCAATTCCCACAACTGATTTCTATAAGGATGTTTAAAATTATCTTCATCACCAGGAGTTATTAATACATCATCAACATCAAAGATAAATAAAGTATCTTTATCGGCCAGCTTAAGTAATTTTTGAACTGGTATTAAATTGTAGATTTCTTGAATAGAGCTTTTGTTTATAGTTTGATTTGTTTTACATCTCAAAAACATTTCCCCCAACAATATTGACTAAAACACCAACAATACAATTAAGAATACTCAACAAAGAAACTTTTTATAATTTTTTTATGATTATTAAATCAATCTAATTTTTATTCTACCGACAAACAATAAAAAAGATCAAGCTATTTTTTTAGTGTCTGACAAACAACCTCTAATTTTGCAAAAACCATCTCTGGTGTTATCTCTTGCAAACATGGTTGTTTGATTAAAGAATGCTTGTTTTGATACTCTAAACAAACCCTAGATAAACATGGTGAACAATGGTATTTTGATTGTAAATTAATAGATTTCGCCCCCATAACACCTGATTTTACAATACAAGTTGCCCCATAAATACCAACAATCGGCACCCCAAATGCACCAGACAAATGTGCAAAACCAGTATCTACTGCAACAACCGCACTAGCATTTGCCAGGATACACGCCACTTGAAATATACTTAATTGTGATAACACTATAATATTGTTATTTTTCCCAACTAATTGTTCAGCAAACTGTGCTTCATTTGAATTGTTTGTCATTATGACTATTGGCATGTTTTGATCGGATATTAATAAACTAAGTTTTTGCCAATACTCTAAACTCCAATGTTTAGTTTCCCAAGTAGTGCCATGTAAAAAAACTACGTATTGCTCTATGTTTTTTTCAATTAAATTAGTCAATTTAGGGAAAAATTTTTGTTCCAACCCATAATCAATATCTTCAAAATTATAATTTAAACTTTTTGCAAATAATTGACGGGTACGCAGAATAGCATGTAATTTTCGATCTACTTGAATTTTACTATGATAAAAAAAACTCGCAAATGGTTCACGACAAGATTTAACATCAAATCCAACAACTTGTTTTGTATTTGCAAATTTTGCTATTATTGCGCTTTTTATTAATCCTTGCGCATCAATAACTAAATCATACTGTTCTTGCTTTAATTCATTTATAAAATTTTTAAATTTATAATTTATAAGTTCAAAAAAAATATTTCTTTTTATTTTTCTTAATGGAATAGAAATAATTCGATCAATAGCTTGGTTTTGATTATGTTGTTGCAACTTTGGTATCTCAATAAAACTTTCATCCACAACCCAATCAATTTTTAGATCTTTAATATAACGTTTAGCATCCATGATGGCAGGAAAAGTATGAATAATATCTCCAATCGATGACATTTTGATAATTAAAATTCTCATACTAATATCCTGCTATCAATTCAAATCATCTCTTTAACACCCTCAAATACTTCCTCCACAGAGATCTGTCGCATACAGTTATGATGTTTTAACGGACAAGTACGAGCAAAACATGGACTACAAGATAATTTTTTATTAATTATCTTAACATTATCTGCTAGCGGTGGAGTAAATTCTTGAGATGTCGCTCCATAAATTGCAATAATTTTTTTATTTAAACTTGCTGCTATATGCATTAATCCTGAATCATTACAAACTACAACATCAGCTAATGATAATAGATCAATAATTTCCAATAAATTTGTTTTTCCAGAAAAATTAATAATGTTTGCAGAATGATTAATTGATAAATCTTTTTTAATTCCAAAAATCCATACATTAAATTTCTTAGCTGCCATATAAGCTAATTTAATAAAATATTCTTCTGGCCAACATTTAGCTTCTCCAAAAGCAGCTCCTAAACTTAATGCTAAAATTGGTAAATCAGGATTAATATTAATAGAAAATTTAATTTTTGCTTGTTCTAACATTGCAGGATCTACCATCAATTGTGGTAACAATAATTTAGGTGATGGATAATTAGGTGGATATGCTAATGCTACGTATCGCTCAACCATTTTAGGATAAATTATTTTATTTAAATATCTAATATCATTTATCAACCCAAAACGCATTTCACCACACCAACCAGTACGCTGAGGAATATTAGCAAACCAAGGAATTAGTGCAGATTTCCAAGAATTAGCTAAAACAATAGCACCAGTATAATTGTTCTTTCTTAATTCTTTACCTAGCTGATAACGCCTAGCAAAAGACCACTCTCCGTGCTGAAAATTTAGCTGGGTGCTATGACTTACCTCCGGCATACGTTGTAATACTGGAAAACTCCAATTAGGAGCTGCCACATCTATTTCAATATTTTTATTAACAAATTTAAGATGCTTAAATAAGGCCTGCGCCATTACCATATCACCTAACCAAGAAGGGCCAATTACTAAAATTTTTACACAGTCATTGGCCATGGGATGTTTTTTCTTCAACAAAAATATATTGAGTTCCGCAATAAGGACAAGAAAGTGTTTTTTTTTCTTTAATTGGCAAATAAATTTTAGGGTGCATATCTAACAGCGGTTGATTGGTTGAATTTGGGCAAGATAATGGTAAATCTGCTTCTTTAATAATAAATTGTTTGGTTTGATTAAATTTATTGTTCTTGTTAGTACTCATACTATTAAATAACCAACTTTAAAAAATGAAAAAAATCTATCATAATAAACAACTAATAATTAGAATATATAAAAATCGTTCATATATACATTGTAATAGTAATTAAATTTAATGGATACGCTCATGAAAAAACTACTAGCAATATTAAGTTTTATTATACTATCTAGTCAACAACCAGCATTTGCTTTTAAGATTTTTGGTAACGACGGCTCTAAAGATAAAGATGTTATAGTTACTCAAGCACCAGAAAAAATCATAGATTTATCAAGTGGTTCAACTACTCCTACACCATTATCTAGTAATATCATTAATAGGGTTTCCTTTGCTGATGCAGTAGCTCGCGCTGAACCGTCGGTTGTCAGCATACAAACTACCAAGGAAATGCCAACTGAACTGCACCCTTTATTACAAGATCCATTTTTTAAATTTTTCTTTACCGATCCAAATGGTAATCAAGATAATAATCAAAATAACAATAATCTACCTAAGCAATTACAACAAGGTTTAGGATCTGGCGTAATAATTAATAAAAAAGGCTATGTGTTAACTAATAACCATGTTATTAAAGATGCTAAATCTATATCAATAAAATTACCAGACGGTAGAACTTCTGATGCCAAAGTAATTGGCTCGGATTCTAAAACTGACTTAGCAGTACTAAAAGTTAGTGATTTAAAAGATTTACCAGAAATTAGCCTAGGATCATCTGATAGCTTACGAGTTGGTGATGTGGTACTAGCAATTGGCAATCCATTGGGATTTGCACGTACAGTAACTCTAGGCATAGTTAGTGCTAAAGGTTCGGTACAGGAAAGACTAGCTGGTGGCGGTAGCTTAGAAGGATTTAGTCCAATGCTGGACAATTTAATTCAAACTGATGCATCGATTAATCCAGGAAATTCTGGAGGAGCATTAATCGATTCGCAAGGTAATTTAATTGGCATAAACATGGCAATTATTACTAACAAATATGATTCCAGTAACACTGGAATTGGTTTTGCTATCCCAATAGATTTAGCCAAAGCTATAATGCAACAACTTATTGATACTGGTCACATTATTCGCGGCTGGTTAGGTGCGTATTTAGGGGATATTACAGAAGAAGTAAAAAAATATTTAAATTATAAAGACAAACATGGTGTGTATGTTAGAGCTATCTTTAGAAATAGCCCAGCTCAAAAAGCTGGTTTGTTACCTGGAGACATTATTGTCAAAATTAATGGTAAAGAAGCAGAAAATATTACCTCTGCTGTTAATATAGTTTCAAATTTATCTCCAAATAAGGGTTATCCTTTCGAAATTTTTAGAAAAGGTGAGTTTATAACTTTTTCTGTAGTAATTTCTGAACGTCCTAAAGAAAGTGAGTAATTAACTTATGTTGTATTCATTCAGACGTGGGTAGGTATTGCCTACCCACACGTGAATAAATACCTTATGTTTGGCAGTTATAGCCAAGATACAGATTACTGGGTAACTTGTTCAAGCGGATTAGCCTTAATATAAATTTTTCCAGCTTTATTAAGATACAAGCAATTTAAATTTACATCTGTACAAAAGTGACCATTATTAATAGTTAAACCATTTGGTAAAAATATGATTATTTGATCGGCTTGATTACCAAAAAATTTAAACCTTAACAAAGGATCGATAAATATTGGTGCTAAATAATGCAACACCTGCAGTTGTTCCCCATCTTTTTTCCAAATCATAATATTTGATGCCCAATCATGACAACAAGTTTTTTGATTATGACTAGGGCATAAATATACTTTCGTTCGGAAACGAACAGCCTCAGAGCGCGCTAAATATAGTGCATATTGTAATTTTTTTAATTTTAAGAAATTTTGTTCTATAGTTTTTTTATCACAGGTGCTATAGGACCAAAATACCCCAATCAAGATTATTAGAATAATAAAAACAATTAACAGTTCAAGCAAAGATTTTGCGTTAGTTACAAAAATATATTTATTTTTATTTGTTATTTATATGTTCCCTACAACAAAAAATTTGACCGTCATGTTGAATAGAATCTTCTATTGGTATATACAAACCACAATACATACATTTAGCTAAGTCTTTAATCGAATTTTTGTTATTATTTTTATTATTGTGGTTATACCTTGTAGGGTTGTTATTTTGAAATATCTGATTAATAAATCCAACTATTTTAATTATAAACTGCAAACAAAACCAGAAAAACATGGTTCCCAAAAAAATTATTATTAGCCTTAGCATCAAGTTTCCCCTAAAATACAAATTATTATATTAATTTACATCATTAAAATTAGGTTATTGGATTTTTTATGGCTTTCACACGAATAAAATTATTAAATGTATCTGTACTATTATGCCTGCTTTTTTGTATAAAATGCAGTAATAATATACATAACTCCAATCTATCAGTTAATAAACCAGATCGATATATCATAGCTGATCGCGACACCTTGCTAATGCGTGGACATTCAACAAGTTTTACTGATGGTTATATGGATGGTTGTCAATCTGGACAAAATGCTGCTGGAGACACTTTATCTATCTACAATAAAGATGAGGAACGTGCTAAAATAGAGTCAGATTATTTGGTTGGCTGGGAACAAGGAAATAATTTTTGTCACGAACATATGGGTAATTTGATTAAAAATAGTGGCAGTAGTAACCCAGACGTTTATCAAAGTAAAGAAGCAATAGAACAAGAAAAACAACGGATGTGGTCTGAGCTTAGAAAATAAATCAAATAGTAAAGGTAATTATTATGCCAATATATGAATATGCTTGTTCCAACTGCCATTTACGGTTTGAAAAAATTCAAAAAATGTCTGATCCAAATATTACGATCTGCCCAGAATGTAATACTGATTCAGTACAAAAATTAATTTCTGCCCCAGCCTTTAGACTTAAGGGCACCGGCTGGTATGAAACAGATTTTAAATCACCTAATGAAACAAAACGTAATTTAGCATCCGATGACTCTAGTAATGGTGGATCTTCATCTGTAGCTGCAACTACCCAACCGACGACCCCAGCACCAGTCACTCCTCCTACAACAACCAAAACAACAGAGGTATAACTCCATGGCCGGACATAGTAAATGGGCAAACACTCGTTTTCGTAAAGCAGCACAAGATCAAAAGCGCGGAAAGCTATTCACTAAATTTATTAGAGAAATTACTATAGCTACTAAACAAGGTGGCTTGGATCCTAATCTTAATCCTAGATTAAGATCTGCAATAGATAAGGCTTTAACTGGAAACTTAACTAGAGATGCAATTGACCGAGCTATAAAGCGTGCCGCTGGTGGTGAAGAAAAAGATTTAGAAGAAATCAACTACGAAGGTTATGCACCATATGGAATCGCAGTCATGGTAGAATGTTTAACCGACAACCATACTAGAACAGTATCAAATGTTCGTCATTTGTTTGCTAAAAATGGCGGTAATTTAGGAGTAGATGGCTCTGTAAGTTATTTATTCTCAAAGAAAGGACAGATTTTTTTACCAACTCAATTAAACTTATCTAATAAACAAACAGACGATCTAATGGAAGCAGCCATCAATGCTGGCTCATTAGACTTTGATCTTCAATCCGATGGAATTTTAATAACTACAGAACCTAAAGATTTTATTAATATTAAATTAATTTTAGAAAAGCTGGTTGGCAACATAGAACACTCAGAAATTGCAACCATACCTACTAATTATATTAAACCAGAGAATGCTGATACTGCTAATAAAATCATGAATTTTTTGGACAATCTAGAAGATTTAGATGATGTACAAAATGTTTATTCTAATGCTGACTTGTCTGATTTTAATACTGATGAATAGAACAACAATTTCAAACATGTAGTTGTTTTTTTAACACCCCTAAGAACTTATTGGTAAAAATATTATGCTAATTTTAGGAATAGATCCAGGCTCTTGTATTACTGGTTATGGAATTATACAATCCGTCAAACAAAAACAACAATACGTTACTAGCGGCCATATAAAAATTGTAACCGCTGATTGGGGATCTCGTTTAAAACAAATTTATGATGATTTATTAAAAATAATTAATCAATACCAACCAGCACAAGTTAGTATAGAAAAAGTATTTGTTCATAAAAATGTAAGTAGCGCATTAAAATTAGGCCAAGCACGCGGAGCGGCTATTGTAGCTGCTGCAAATTCTGGTTTGCCAGTATATGAATATTTCCCTCGTCAAGTAAAGCAAGCAGTAGTTGGCTTTGGCAATGCTGACAAACAACAAGTACAAGCAATGGTGCAAACACTATTATGTTTAAATAAAATTCCACAAGAAGATGCAGCAGATGCTTTAGCTATAGCTATGTGTCATGGTTTACACGCGGCATTTCTAATTCATAGTTAATTTTGGATATTTAGCATTTAATGCCCATGGTTCATGCATATCTTTAGCTTCTAAATCTCTAGCAATATTATATTCAGGGTGTTGATTGTCTGAATAATGCATCCTGTAGGCCATTAATGTTTTTTTATTAGCTTCATCAAAATAACCATCAACACCTTTCATCGGGAAGCCAATCTTTTGTAGTTGAGACCACATAAATGACTCACTAACTCCTTGAGGTAATGGTCCTTGAGGATTATATAGCCTTACTACCTCTGATTGATTAGTTTTTTCTTCTGAGGTTAAGTAAGCGCCAACATTGTACACTTCATGTATCTTACTCCATTCAAATAATATTCCTGGATCTTGTTTACGATCTGGGGCAATATCACTATGTCCTACAATATTCATTGGTAAAATATTATGTCTTTGCTGTATATTTTGCATTAATAAGCCAACTACGCGCATTTGTTCTTCATCAAACGGAAACCATTCACAACTTGGAGAAGTGTAATTACCAATGAAACCTTTATTTACTATCTCTATGCCTATTGATGATGCATTAAGATTAGGTTGTTCCCCCCACTTACTTATACCAGCATGCCATGCTCTATCGTTTTCGTTTATTAATTGGAAAACTACTCCTGAAGGTAGATTATCTTCCTTCTCTGTTACTACATAATGAGCACTCACTCTGCCTTCTGGAATGTTAGCCGTAAACAATTTTAATGTTTCTAAAAAATTGCATACAGTATAGTGAGTTACTAGATATTTAATCGGGGTTCCATTACGACTATCATAATGGTTTCTATTAATTTGATCTTCAGTAAAAGATTTTATTTTATACATTTCCACATCAGACATATTCTGATCGTGTACTTTTTCAATTTCTATACCTAAAGGATTAAGTAAACTCGAGAAAAGCTCAAAATTTAGATGTGCCATAACGATATCCCCTTTTATATGTTTATTATTTAAACTTTACCCGACATATAAATTTAAATCAAGATACAGTAATTTAAATTTAATTAGGTTTTAATTTTTTTGCAGCATTAATATTTTCTAAAAAATCTATTTTTTTTGATTTTCCTGGGTTTTCTTCTGCTAAATGCTCTAAAGGCCAATGCGAATTAAACATAAATCCATAATATCCTTTATAAAATTGATCATAACAATTCCACAAATCTTGCGAAGATGTAGTGAGATTATTATAAATCATCTTTCTTGTATAAACATCAGTTGCATATATTGTATAACGAATTTCATCTTTTGTACCCAAACTTAAATTCTTATTATCATGCAACATTACTGCAGCAATAATATTTTTTGCTCGCCAACAATGGTACGGATGTAAGCCTACAGGAGTTGGTTTAAGAGTATCCATAAATAATTTATCTTTTATTGCTGCATTCATTTGTAAAATCTGTTCTATATAAATAAATTTGGCATTCCTTGCTTCTATTGCTTCTATAACTTCTTTGTTTGAATTTATATGCTTTACTATGGTGCTCAAGTCTTCAAAACTAGTGTTATTATATCTAGCCAAAACTATTAAATGTTCTGTACTCAACACTCCTGCCTGCCAATTAAGAAAAGTAGTATCACGTTTAAGGATTGTATTAATTATATTGGTATCATTAGCATTAGGATTGTTTATAGCTGCTCCTAATGCTTCTAAATTAATTTTAATATGAAAGATAACCTCTTTTAGTAATGCTTTAGTAATATTTTTAGGAAAAGTTCCTTCTTGTTTCTTAATGCGATTTAATTCGTTATATACATGTTTATCTCGCCATATTTCTTCTTTGGCATATGATGTAATTTCATCGGTATTTTGTTCGTTTTGAAAACTAGCGCATTTATTTATAAACCAGTCTAAATCATCTTGACTAATAAATGTTTCTAAGCCAGCTAATTGTTTTAATAGATCTGCGTTCAATGGCATAAATAATATCCCTATTTATATAATCCATAATAATAAATTTGATTAAGCTTACTCTAAACATAATTAAAAGGTTTCGTCAAATGTTCATTGTTAGGATCCTCTGCTAAAACTCAAGCAGCAATTTCTATACAACAACAACGCCACCCCTATACAAATTGCACTGTCTGCAATATTAAATGTATACCAATGAAAAGATCGACTTGTGCTTGCCGCATACACATCGATAAAATCTATAACATATCCATATATCATTCTATCCAAAAGATTACCAATTGCACCGCTTAAAATTAATAACAAAGACAGTTTTTCTACGTTATCAGTAACTTGATTAGTAATAAACAAATATAAAATACTACAAGTTGCAATTATCGCAATTAATAAAAATAAATAATTTTGCCAACCACTCGCATCATGAAACAACCCAAATGCAGCCCCAGTGTTATAGGTTAAAAATAAATTTAATCCAAAAAATTTAGCATCAAAAACTGATAAGGTTTCATGAGAAGATAGTTTTTGTACAACCCATACTTTTCCAAATTGATCTATTGCAACTGTAATTATTACTAATAATATATTTTTAAGCATATATTCTTATTTCACCATCCTTGGTAGTTAAATTAATTTTACATCTGTCACACAAACATACATCATCAACTTGGGTTACCCGATGCCAACAACGTGCACACTTTGGATTATTAGAACAATGCACTATTACAGAAAATTTCTGTGTCTCATCTAAAATAATTTTAGTGGTCGACGTGATTAACATAAATTTAAGTTCTTCTTGCAAGCTGTTTAAAACTTTAAACACTTCAGAATTACAATGAATAATCACATCAGCTTCTAATGGAGAGCCAATACGTTCTGAATTTCTCTCAATTTCTATTTGTTTATTTACTTCTTTTCTAACGGACAAAATAATTTCCCAAAAATCTTCATCACCTAAAAAACTAGTAGACAGATCTGGCCAATTGTTAAACCAAGCACTTAAAAATACTGATTGTTCTTTTTGATTCGGCATATATTTCCAGATCTCTTCTGCAGTAAAACTTAAAATTGGTGCTATCCATCGAACCAACGCCTCTAATATATAATACAAAGTTGTTTGCGCAGATCGTCTTGGAATAGAATTTGTTTTACAAGTATATTGTCTATCTTTAATAATATCCAAATAAAAACTACCTAATTCTTCCACACAAAAACTATGAATTTTTTGATATGCTAAATGATATTTATATTCAGAATAATATTGCAAGATCTCTTCTTGTAATTTCATGGTCACACTTAGCATTCTACGATCTAAAAGCAACATTTGAGCTGCTGGTATGATATTTTTGCTTGCATCAAAATCATGCAAATTAGACAATAAAAATCTAGCAGTATTACGAATGCGACGGTAATAATCACTAACTCTCTTCAAAATTTCTTCTGAAATTTTAAGATCACCACTATAGTCTGTAGTTGCAACCCACAAACGTAAAATATCTGCACCAAATTTATTTATAATATCTTCTGGTGCTGTAATATTACCTAATGATTTAGACATTTTATTACCAGACGCATCTAATACAAAACCATGAGTTAACACTTCTTGAAATGGGGCTTTATTTTTAACCGCAACAGAAACTAATAATGAAGATTGAAACCAACCTCGATGCTGATCAGATCCCTCTAAATATAAATTTGCATAATTTTGCATTTCTGGATGAGTATCATTTATACAACAATTAATTGTACCAGACTCAAACCATACATCTAACACATCTGTGGATTTTAGATAATTATCACTTGCGTCACCTAATAATTCTTGTGGATCTAATTTATGCCATGCTTCTATTCCACTAATGGACACTTTTTGTGCTACTTTTTCTATTAAAGCTAATTGATTTGGATGTAATTCTCCAGTGTCTTTATGAATAAAAAATGGAATTGGCACTCCCCACACTCTTTGTCTAGAAATGCACCAATCTGGGCGATCAGCAGGTAACATTGATTCCATACGAGTTTTACCCCAAACAGGAAACCAGCGTACATTATTAACTTCTGCTAATGCCATCGATCGCAAATGATTTTTTTCCATACTAATAAACCATTGTGGAGTTGCCATAAAAATAACCGGGGTTTTATGACGCCAACAATGCGCACAACTATGTAAAATTTCCGTACTGGCTAATAAATTGTTATTTTTTTTCAGAGTTTCAATGATTTCTGGAATTGCTTTGTTAATATGTAAATTGGCAAACAATTCCGTGTGTTCTAAAAAACAACCTCGGTTATTAATAAAGTTTTCTATTGGTAAATTATATTTTTTACCAACTATATAATCTTCATGACCATGAGCTGGTGCTGTATGCACACATCCAGTACCGGCATCTAAAGTCACATGCTCACCAAAAACTATAGGCACATCACGACTATAGAATGGATGTTGTAATAAAATATGCTCTAATTGCTTGCCAACACAACTAGCCACTTTTTGATAGTCATTAATTTCTAAATCAGTTGTAACTTGTTCTACTAAATTTTCTGCCAATATAAAATATCTATTGAATTTCTTGCTGTGTAATAAACAATAATTATACGAATGGTTAACCGCTACTCCTTGGCTAGCCGGTAAAGTCCATGGAGTTGTTGTCCAAATTATTACAGAAATCTGTGAGTTTTCTAAAACATCGTTTAAATCTAATTTGAATTTGGATAATATGCTGGTTTTATTTTTACAATTAAATGTCACATAAACCGATGGAGATTTTTTTTCTTTGTACTCAACTTCAGCTTCAGCTAACGCAGAACCACAATTTACACACCAATGTACCGGACGATCTCCTCTTGTTATATGGCCATTCGTCATAACTTTAGCTAAAGTACGCATCACCGCTGCTTCAAATTTAAAGTCCATAGTCACATACGGATTTTGCCAATTAGCAATTACTCCTAATCTGATAAATTGTTGTTTTTGAATAGCAATTTGGCTGGCAGCATATTCTCGACATTTAGAAATAAATAAAACTGGATCTATTTGATGGCTTTGTTTATTAAGTTCTTTTTCAACTTTTATTTCTACTGGTAATCCATGACAATCCCAGCCGGGAATAAATGGTACTTTGTAACCACTTAAATTTTTACTTTTAACTATAAAATCTTTCAAAATTCTATTGAACGCATGTCCTAAATGAATACTACCATTAGCGTACGGTGGACCATCCTGAAAAATAAAAACTTGATCATCTTTATGTACATTTTGTAATAAATTATACAAATCAATTTGTTGCCAAAATTGTAAAGTTTTAGGTTCTTCATTTGCTAAATTAGCTTTCATTGGAAAATTTGTTGTTGGCAAATTTAAAGTGTCTTTATAATCAAAAAGTTTTTTTTCATTATTATTCATTAATAACCACCTACTAAAATATTTTTCCATCTAAATCCAGCTATCCATAAAGTACCGCCATATACGGCTGCTGATAAACACAATATCTCGCTTAATTTTAAAATTTTATATTTTACAGTCCATGTTAACCAATTAGACATTTCTGGTGGATAAAAGCACAAGAAGAATGTTAACGCACCTACAGCCAAAAACAACTCCATATTAAATTGAGATAAATTTGGCAGCTTAAGTCCACGTTTAACTAACAAAACATATAGCGTAAATGCATGCAACACAGATACTATTGATGTTGCTAGCGCTATACCAACATGAGCTAAATATTTCGTAAATATACTATTTAAAATAATATTAGCTAACAATACCATGACGCCTATTTTAACTGGAGTTTTTAAATCTCCTTGCGCATAAAAACCACTAGAAAAAATTTTGGCTAACATAATCCCTAATACTGAAAAAGCATATGCCATTAAAGACTGGCTACACATTATCACATCGTGATTAGTAAATTTACCAGTTAAAAACAAAGTGCTAATAATAGGTTCCGCTAATAATAACAATATTAAACTCGAAGGGATCCCTACTAATAATGCACACTTAATACCCCACTCTAAAATTGCATTAAATTGAGTATGGTTTTTATTAGCAAAACTTCTAGATAGTTGCGGTAAAATAACTGTAGCAAAAGACACTCCAAACACCCCAAGAGGAAATTCCATTAAGCGATCTGCATAATATAACCAAGTTATACTGCCTGTTGTTAAAAAAGATGCAAACACGCTGTCTATTAATATATTAATTTGACCAATAGCTGCTCCCAAAATTGCTGGGATCATTAAAAGCAATATTCTTTTAACCCCAGGATCGCTCCAATTAATAGTTAATTTTGGTAATAAACGCAGTTTATATAAGAACGGTAATTGAAAAGCTAGCTGTAGTATACCAGCGACTAATACTCCCCATGCTAAGCTTAATTCCGGTGGGGTGATTTTTTTAGATAATATTAAACTAAACCCAATTAAACTAATATTTAATAACACTGGAGTAAATGCCGGTATTATAAATTGATGATAACAATTTAAAATCCCAGCCGCTAATGCCGTTAAAGAAATAAATAATATATATGGGAAAACAATTTGTAACATATGAACAGCCGTTACAAATTTTTCTGGGTTTTCTGAAAACCCTTTAGCAAAGCCAGGAGCCGCAATTTTAATTAACCATGGAGCCAAAAACATCCCTAACATAGTAACTATCACTAGTACCATTGTTAAATTACCAGCTATTTTATTTATAAATAATTTTATTTCTTGCGGGTTTTTTTGATCAGTATATTCAGCAAAAACTGGCACAAACGCTTGAGAAAAAGCACCTTCTGCAAATAATCTTCGCATTAAATTAGGTATGCGAAATGCTAAAATAAAAGCATCGTAACCAATCGTTGCTCCAAATAAATTAGCAGTTATTATGTCTCTTATAAATCCAGAGATCCTAGATATGAATGTAGCAAAACCAGAAGATAATGAATGCCTAGTTAAAGATACCTTTGATTTTTTTTTTAATGACTCAGAATTTAGCAAGCTATCTACCTGTGTAATTTGTTGACATTATTGTTCTATCTTGATAACACCTCATCATTGACAGAACTAAGTATATTATGTCAAAATTATACCTCACGATTATTGATAATTCATTAATTTTAAAGATCAAAAATTAAATAGGGTATTAAATTGGCAAATACACTCCAAGCAAAAAAAAGAATTCGTCAAAATACTAAAAGACGTTTACACAACAATAGTCAGCGTTCATCTATGCGCACTCATCTTAAGCGAGTAATTGCTGCTATAGAAAATAAAAATAAGGAATTAGCTAATAATGAGCTTAGTTTAGTAAGTTCTGTATTGGATAAATTAGTTAATAAAGGTTTAATTCATAAAAACAAAGCTAACAGACATAAAAGTCGTTTATGTTTGCAAGTTAAAGCCTTGTCTTAATTTTACATTTAATTTTATTTTTTTAATTTTTCTACCTGAAAATTAATTACCGTTCACGTGGTTCAGTATTTTTTAAATTTATGAAGCATCCTGAAAGAATAGAACTCACTGTTAATCTATTAACGCTCTGAATGGTGCTTCATAAATTTAAAAAATACTGAACCACGCGAACGAATACGAAAATTATTTTATTTATTATAATTAGAAATATAAGAATTATCATTCCCTTGGATTTTGGTTATTCTTGTGTTCCAATAAATTTCCCAATCTGTGGGCGGATATTTTTTATTCCACCTTAAAAACAGCTTTTTTTGTTCTTTACTTAAAGAAATTTTATAAATATTTTCCATATATAGGTATGCTCTAGCAATAATACCTCTGACTTCGTGACGTGGCTCTATTTGGTGTTTTACTTTATCAATTTTAATATTACAAGATCCAAATTGATTAGACTTAACATCAGGAAGCTCAGCAAAATCATAATTGGATCTTAAAATATTTAATTCTCCAATCGCTGGTACAATGTTATGCAGATCAGCTTCTATTGTAGAGAATGTAGGATCTATCTTTTGGCAACACTTGCGTCCTTTATAACAATAATCTTTTTTAGTACAGCATAATTTGTTATTCCAGCAAGGTAATTTTTTACCAAACACACTGGCTGGCACAATATGCTCCCATTCTATACGTCGTGCTCGCTTAGTATTATGTTGCACTTTATAACCACAAGATTGTAAATCTACTTGATTATTTCGATCGTCATATCGACAATTACAATAAAATGTAGTTTGATGATCAGCATGAATTAATTTTGCTAAAATTTTTGCTTTATTAAAATTAATTGGTTGTATAGGTACAGATACCGGAGTGAATAAAGACTTATCTTTATTCGGCGTAAAGCAAGCTGTACTCAGTAAACAACTAAGAATTAAACAGATCCAGAGTTTTATTCTGATCCCTAAATATCTGTTTCTGACATCCAATTGTTTAAGATCTCTATCATTTTTTTAGCTTGATCAACACTAGAAATATTAAATTTAGAACGCGGCTTGTATACTCCATTTTTTTTTTGATAACGTCGTATAGTAAATTTTACTGGACCATAATCTTGGGATTTTTTATCCCAATCTTGATATTGATACATGATAGTAGCCCATGCACCTTTAGTTAAAACTTCTTTACCTAATTGTTTTACGGTTTCTATACCATCTTCGTAATAAGAAACAGATAATTCGTCTACTGTACTATTGTTCGTGTTCTCCATTCGAGGCTCCTAAATATCCTACAATATTTTTACATAATTCGTTAACGCCAAATCCACTAACTGCTGAAATCCAAAATATTTTATTAATACTTTTACTAAATTTTTCTATTACTTTATTTAATTGTTCTTGCATTAATAAATCAACTTTATTAATTACGATCCAACGAGTTGTCTTTGTTAATCTAGGATCATTATATTTTTCCAATTCATTTTCAATAATATTAATTTGTTCAATTAAATTTTTAGCAATAATAACTTCTGGTTCTAATTGATTATGTTTACTGTTTTTAGGACTTAATGCTACAGCTAAATCAACCATATGTAATAATAACGTAGTCCTAGATAAATGCTTAAGAAACCTAATCCCAAGCCCTACTCCACTAGATGCCCCTTCTAATAAACCTGGCACATCAGCCATTACAAAGCTGGTATCTCCAACTTTTACAACCCCTAGATGCGGATTCATAGTAGTAAAAGGATAATCAGCAATTTTTGGTTTTGCAGCAGATACTTTGCTAATTAGGGTGGATTTACCTGCATTAGGAAAACCTAACAACCCAACATCAGCTAACAACCTAAGCTCTAATTTTAAATTACGTTCATCCCCTAAAGTTCCTTTAATAATTCTTCTAGGTGATCTATTAGTGCTAGTTTTAAAATGATGATTACCTAATCCGCCACGACCACCTTTTGCTACAAGCAATACTTGGTTGTCTTGAATTAAATCACCAATCATTTCATGAGTATCATGTTCCCAAACAACAGTACCAATTGGTACTTCGATAATTAAATTTTCGCCAGATTTTCCAGTGCACAAACTACCGCTACCAGATTTGCCTTTTTCGGCTTGATATTCTCTTTTATAATTTAAATCTACCAAGGTGTGTAGTCTAGATGTGGCTCGTAAATATACATCACCACCATGACCGCCATCACCACCGTCTGGCCCACCAAAAGGAATAAATTTTTCTCTTCTAAAACTGCAGCAACCATCTCCACCTTTGCCTGCTTGAACATGGATGGTTACTTCGTCAATAAATTTCATTATATTTTGAGGTTATTTATTATGCAGCTGGTATAATGCTGATGTATTTTCTAAGTTTTGCACAATTTATACCAACAGTTGCTTTTTTTTGGGTAAATTTTACAAACCCAGCCATTTTAGCAAATATAGTAAAATCTTTACCTAAACCAACATTAGCTCCTGGATGAAATTTAGTTCCACGCTGACGAATAATAATTTCTCCAGCCTTTACTAATTGCCCACCAAAACGCTTAACACCTAAATACTTAGGATTTGAATCTCTACCGTTTCTGGTACTACCACCAGCTTTCTTATGTGCCATATCAACACCCTACTTTAAAATTTAACTTAATTTAATTTATTATTAACTATTTTTAATTCGCAAATTTTTAATTTACAAAATGAATATCATCAATTTTAATTTTAGTAAACAACTGTCTATGCCCCATATGCTTCATATGATGCTTACGACGTTTAAATTTAAGAATTTTTATTTTATCGTGCTTACCGTGCGCTTCTAATGTAGCTTTTACTGTACAATTTGTAAGATATGGAGCCCCAATAAAAACTTGTTCTCCATTCGAAGCCATTAATACATTGGTGAATTCTAGTTGGCTACCAAGATCTCCCTCTTGTTTTTCAACTAAAATACTACGGTTTTTTTGAACCCGATATTGCTTGCCGCCAGCTATAATTACCGCATACATTATGAAAACTCCAAATTTTATATAAATTTATATAGTGCCTGACTAGTACCAAAGACCGTACCAAAAATAAACAAACCAAAATAGGCACATTTAAATTGTTCATATTACGCAAAAGCCCGGCATCTAGCAATAGTAATTTACAGGATAGTTTGGTAATAACCTAATTTTTAGAAAATACGTCAGTTGCAATGCTAAAAAATTTAAACCAATTTATTATACTAATCATTACGTTATTAATTTATACTAAGACAACTATGGCAATCTCAAAAATTTATTATAAAATTCTAATCAATGTAACTTTAATAACTGCTTTTATTTTATCGGCAATAGTAGTTAGTATTGACACTAAATTACCAGCAGTTGCCATTTTAAAAGATGTAAAACTGCAGGTACCACTTAGAATCTATTCTATAGATAAAAAATTAATCGCTGAATATGGCGATAAAAGATGTACTCCAGTATCTTTAGCTCAAATACCAGAAAACCTGATAAACGCAGTTATTGCAACCGAAGATCATAGATTTTTTCAACATCCGGGGGTTGATATACATGGTTTAATCCGTGCTGCAGTATCTTTAATGACAACTGGCACTAAAGATCAAGGTGGCAGTACTATCACTATGCAAGTAGCTAGAAATTTTTTCTTAACACGTAAAAAAACTTATTTAAGAAAAGTGAATGAAATTTTATTAGCGCTTAAAATTGAAAAAGAACTTAGCAAACAAGAAATATTAGAACTTTATTTAAACAAAATTTATTTTGGTAAGCACGCTTACGGTATAGCTGCTGCTGCCGAAGTATACTATGGAGTTCGCGTAGAGCAGTTATCTTTAGGACAAATGGCCATGTTGGCTGGGTTGCCACAAGCACCCTCTACTATAAACCCTATTAATTCCCCACAAGCTGCGCTCAAAAGACGTTCTCATGTTTTAGACAGTATGTTAGCTCATCAATATATAGATGCCAAACAATATGCAGAAGCTAATCTTGAACCAATAGAAACTTCTTACCATGGTAAAGCAATTGAATTAGATGCACCATATATAGCAGAAATGGTCAGACAAGAACTTGTAGATCGTTTTGGAGAAGAAATTTATGATAGGGGTTACGAAGTAATTACTACTGTAAATAGTAATATGCAAGTTGCTGCTAATTCTGCATTAACTCGAGCATTATTAGAATACGATGAACGCCATAATGGTAATAAATCATTAATTAATGAAGATGATGATGAAGAATCAGAAAATGAACAAACCTCCACTAATGAAACACTTAAAGTAACTAAAATTCCTGAAATAGAAGGTGCCTTGGTGGCAATGAACCCTCATAACGGTGCTATTTTGTCACTGGTTGGTGGTTTTAGCTTTCAAAAAAGTTCATTTAATCGAGCAACGCAAGCCGAAAGGCAACCTGGCTCTAATTTTAAACCATTTATTTATGGAGCAGCATTAGAAAATGGTTTTACTGCTGCAACTATTCTAAATGATGCCCCTATTGTACAAGAAGGATCTACTTTTGTAGACGATTGGCGGCCACAAAATTCTACTAAAAAATTTTATGGACCAACTAGTTTAAGAACTGGAATTATTAAATCTAGAAACTTGGTATCTATTCGATTATTGCAAGCTCTTGGTGTAGATAAAGCTGTGAATTTCATAGAAAAATGTGGATTTTCTTCACAAAAATTGCCAAAAACTTTATCTTTAGCTTTGGGCTCAAATTTAGTTACACCATTAGAATTAGCATCTGGATTTAGCGTGTTTTCTAATGGTGGTTTTAAAATTAATCCATACTTCATAGATAGCATCTATGATTACCAAGGTAATGTCTTATTTAATATAACGCCACCAGAAAAAATTCCCGCAATTACCCCACAAACTGCATATTTAATAACATCCATGTTGCAAGAAGCTATTACTAATGGCACTGGAAAAAAAGCTATGCAATTAGGTAGGAAAGATTTGGCTGGAAAAACCGGTACAACTAATGATCATCTTGATGCATGGTATTCTGGATATACTCACGATTTAGTAGTTACTACTTGGGTTGGTTTTGATGAACCAAAATCTATAGGGGAGTATGCAGTTAATACTGCCTTGCCTATGTGGATGTATTTTATGGAAAAAGCCTTACATAATGTTCCAGAGATCCTACCAACCCAACCAAGCGGCCTAATTACAGTAAAAATTGACCCAGCAACTGGTTTATTAGCAAGGCCCGATCAAAAAAATAGTATCTATGAAATTTTTACCGCAGACACAGTTCCAACCGAAATTTCGCCAAACGCTATAACCGATAGCGTAGATAGTGCTACTGGGGATAATATATTTTAACGGCCCTGTTGCAAAAACATTTAAAGAATAATTTTCTTCTTTTACGATGCGTCCGCCCTGAAACGGACAACGTTAACTTCAATAAAAATCTAATTTGATCATGATTCCTTGTGTTTCTCGATCCTTGTCAAGTATTATTAGTAAAATTTAGATGATCTGGCCCTGTATGGGTGCGACTAAAAGTGAAAAAAGTTACACTTTTAGTCGCCCCCCCCTGTATTTTGTATATTGATTTATGTTGAATACTTATGATATTAATAAGATCAGTTTTATAATAATTTTTAATGTATGTACTTTTTATAACAGAAGGTATCTACGCTAAAGGTAATTAAAAGGATCCCAAGTATGAGGCAGCTTGTATTTACTACATCTTTTAATAATATTGGCGATAATTATTCATATATAAAGAAGCAAGCCTTATATAATAAAATTTATATTTATAAACTAATAATTCAAAAGCACATTAAATACTTTACTGATATTGTAAACAATAATTATACAATTCAATATCAAAAATCTTAAAAACTTAAAAATATAATTAATTACTAGTAATTAATTATATTTTTATAGGAGATTGACAAAATGGGAATATTTTCATCATTGAGTTATGAGCAAAAAGAAACTACGGGTATTCTGCAAATTGGAACATTTCTAGAGTATTTCGATTTATTTATTTATATTCACATGGCAGTAGTTTTAAATGAGATCTTCTTCCCACAAAGTGATCTATATACAGCCAAATTAATAACCGCTTCAGGATATTGTGCTACATTTATTTTTCGACCTTTGGGAGCTTTAATTTTTGGACTTATGGGCGATAATATGGGGCGTAAACCAACAGTGATAACAACCACCATGTTGATGGCTATTACTTGTATCGTTATGGCTACATTGCCAACGTATGCAAAAATCGGGCTAATTGCTTCTTGGACCGTAACTATATGTAGGATGGTACAAGGGATGTCTTCTATGGGAGAAGTTATTGGTGCTGAAATTTATTTAACAGAACTTATCAAATCACTGTCACGTTATGCGGTTGTTTCTTTAATGGAATGTGCTGCTAGTTTTGGAGCGGTGGCGGCTCTAGTTGTTGCTACAGGAATATTTGCAGCTGGCATGGATTGGAGAGTTGCATTTTGGATTGGAGCACTAGTGGCCTTAGTTGGAACCGTTGCCAGAACCACGATGAGAGAAACTCCAGATTTTGTAAAAGAAAAAAATAAATTACAAAATACTGTTAATAACACTAAACTTCAAAACGAAACAATCCTTAATAAAAAAACCATTTTAGCGTATTTTCTTATACAATGTGGGTATCCTGTATTTTTTTATTTCACTTATATATATTGTGGCGACATATTAAAGAACATTTTTAATTATACTCCTGAAAAAATTATTAAACATAATTTAATTGTAGCAACAGCAGAATTTTTAATTATTACGGTTCTTACTTGTTTAAGTTGTAAAATTTATCCATTGAAAATCATTAAAACCAGGATGTTAGGTTTTATTGGTTTTAGTATATTTATACCGTATTTATTATTTAACATTCATTCACCAATGCAATTATTATTAATACAATTATTTCTTTGTTGTTTTACTCTGAGTGTTGTTCCTGGATCTTTGATTTTCTTTTTACATTTTCCTATTTTAAAGCGATTTACTTGTGGTAGTTTAATTTTTTCACTTTCCAGAGCATTAATGGCCACTATAACTTCATTTGGTTTAGTTTGTTTAACTGAATATTTAAGTTATTGGGGATTATTAGTAATATTTATTCCAGTATTTATAGGATTTGCGTTTGGAATATCTTACTTTGAGAAATTAGAAGAAAAAATGTTAACCAATTAGAGAAAAATATGGGAGAAAAATATGGGAATTTTATCTTCTTTAACTAAAGAACATCGAGAAGCTATTGGTATTTTACAGATTGGCACCATTCTTGAATATTTTGATTTAATGCTCTATGTGCATATGGCTGTATTGTTAGATCAGTTGTTTTTTCCTAAAACTGATCCTCATACAGCTGCACTTATCTCAGCGATGACTTTTTGTTCCACTTTTGTTTTTAGGCCATTAGGCGCTTTAATTTTTGGTTATATTGGGGATCATGTTGGTCGTAAAGCTACTGTAATAATAACAACTACTATGATGGCTATTTCTTGTGTAACCATGGCTAATTTACCTACTTATGCTCAAATTGGTATTACTGCAACTTGGGTAATTACCTTATGTAGAATTATTCAAGGATTATCTTCAATGGGTGAAATAATTGGTGCCCAATTATATTTAACCGAATTAATTAAACCACCAACAAGATACCCTGCTGTTAGTTTAATTGGATGCGCTAATTGTTTCGGCACTATGTTGGCATTAGGAGTGGCAACTGCTGTATTTTATCTTGGTTTAGAGTGGCGAATTGCTTTTTGGATAGGAGCTTCGATAGCATTAGTTGGTTCTATTGCAAGAACAGCATTACGTGAAACCCCAGATTTTGTTGATGCAAAACGTCAGATCAAAAAGACTTTTGAAAAAGCTAATATTAATCCTAATGTATTAGAAAAAGATTTGATTTTTAATGAGAAAGTTAATCAAAAAACAACACTAGCATATTTTCTGATGCTATGTGCTAGACCAGCATACATTTATTTCTGTTATATTTATTGTGGGAATATTTTAAAGAATTTGTTTTCTTATACAGCTGAACAAGTAATCCAACATAATTTTGTAGTTGCATTACTTGATTTTTTTGGTGCGCTATTTTATACCTATCTTAGCTATAAAGTACATCCTTTAAAAATCGTCAAAATAAGAATGATGCTATTTCCTATTTTTGTTTTATTACTTCCATTCATGTTAAACCGTATTAGTTCTCCAATACACATTATGGGGATCCAGTTATTTATTTGTTTAGCTGGTATTAATATGTTTCCAGCAGAAGCTGTTTTCTTTATTCATTTTCCTATATTCAAAAGATTTACTTACACAAGTTTTATATATGCGTTATCAAGAGCTATTATGTATATTATTACTTCATTTGGGTTGGTTTATTTAGTAAAATTTATGGGTAACTACGGACTATTAGTAATATTTATACCTATGGTTACTGGGTTTTGGTTTGGTGTACTACATTTTGAAAAACTGGAAAAGGAAGATGGAAATTATCCTCAAGAGAGCCGGACAAATTTGACAATAACAAAGGCTTCAGCCAACAGTTTTGCAAAGTAAAATAAGGCTTGCAGGCGCTCTAATTCAACCTTGCGACCAATAAAGACAGAATCCGACATAGCGACCCCCAGCATGCTCAAAATATAATATATAATATCTTGAGCAGCGTGTTAACTCAACAAAAAATGCTCAAAACGATGGTTTATATTTTTTGAGCAGTAAATAATATTGTCTGTTGTAATAAATTAACTTGGTATAACATCCTCTACTTTCCGTTAGTTTTCATAATTTTGGATGTAAGCTTTTCCATAGTTAAATAAAAAATCGGAGTTACATAAAGAGTTAATATTTGTGAAAATAATAATCCTCCAACAACTGCAATTCCCATTGGTTGCCTAGATTCACTACCAGCTCCAAAACCCAAAGCTAAAGGCATCGTTGCCAAAATAGCAGCCATTGTTGTCATCATAATAGGTCTATAACGAACTGTACATGCCTGAATGATAGCATCATACGGATTAAGACCACGTTTGCGTCTTTCTTCTAATGCAAAATCAACCATTATAATTCCATTTTTTTTAACCAATCCAACCAACATAATAATACCAATAAAACTAAAAATATTCAGCTCCTTACCAAAAATATAAAGCGTAAATAAAGCCCCAAATGCTGCAAATGGCAATGCTGTTAATATAGTAATCGGATGAATGAAATGTTCGTATAAAATAGCAAGCACCATATATATTACTAAAACAGTAAACAGTAAAAGTATAGGTAGGGTTATCATAGATTCTTCAAAACTTTTAGCAGATCCTACAAATGATCCTACAATGTCGGTAGGCAATATTGTTCTAGATAAATTTTCAATTTGATTAGTTATAGCTCCTAAAGAAGCACCTGAAGTAACATTAAAAGATATTGTAACTGAGGGTAGTTGTCCATAATGACTGACTGTTAGTGGTCCAACACCTTCATCTATTTTAACTACTGAATTCAGCGGAACCATAGCTCCATTAGCAGATCTTAGATAAAGCATATTTAACGCATCGATATTTTTTTGATATTTTGGATCAACTTCAAGAATTACTTTATATTGGTTGATAGGAGTTATAATAGTTGTGATCTGATTTGTTCCATAAGCTGCAAAAAGTAATGATTCAATCTGAGCTGGTGTTATATTAAGCTCAGCCGCACGATCTCGCAAAATATTAAGATGGAGTTCTGGATTGTTTAATATAAGATCAGAGTTTACACTTTGAACTCCTGAAATTTTTGCAATTTGATCCAAAAAAACTTTAGAAAACTTTTTAAGATTCTGCCAATCTGGACTTTGAAGGGTATATTGATAATCACCAGTAGAACCAACACTACCAATACGAATCGCTGGTGGATTTTGTAAAAATATTTTTATGCCAGGAGCATGTAGTAATTTTTGATTTAGTTCATGAATAATGCTATCTGCTGATTGAGAACGCTTAGAGCGTGGCTTTAAACGAATGGTTATTTGTCCACCATTACTACTACTAATAGCACCAGATCCTTGTCCCACCGTAGAAATTAACGATTCTACATTAGGATTAAGTGCTATTATATCCACAGCAGCTTGTTGTCTTTTAATAAACTCTGGAAAATTTAGTCCTTCTTGGATTTGCGTTGTACCTGAAATAACTCCAGTATCTTGTGCAGGGATAAAACCTTTTGGTATTAGATACATTAACCATATTGTTCCCATTAATATAACTAATATTAACCACCAAACAATTTTACTATGATTTATTGCCAGCTGTAGGCTTTTTATATATAAATATTTACTATGTTCAAATGCTTTTGAAAAATTAGCTACTATAAAATTAGTATCTGTCTTATCACCAACAGACAAGAAACGACTTCGCAACATAGGAGTTAAGGTAAGAGCTACAAACCCTGAAAATAAAATAGTAGATCCTACTACAACTGCAAATTCATGAAATAGCCTACCTAGCAATCCTCCCATAAAAAGGATCGGTATAAATACTGCAGCTAAAGATATGGTCATAGATAAAACAGTAAATGATATTTCTGATGTAGCATCAATTGCTGCCTGAAATCTATTAGATCCAGCTTCCATATGTCTAAGAATATTTTCTAAAACAACAATAGTATCGTCAATTACAAATCCAACCGCCAATATTAATCCCATTAAAGATAAATTATCAAGACTATAATTAAGAAGATACATAACAGCACAAGTTGCCACGATAGATGTAGGGAAATCAAGAGCTGTTATTAAAGTAGAAGATAAACTATTGAAAAAAAGATAGGTTACCGCAAGAACTAATAATACTGCAAAAACCAAGTTAAATTTAACATCATTGATTGAATCATTTATAAAAGCCGAACGATCATATATAGTCTCAACTGTGATTTCTCCTGGTATTTTTTTTAAGAGCCTCGGTAAAACTTTGAATACATCTTGCACAATTTTTACAGTATTAGTGCCAGGCTGCCTCTGTATTGCCAACACAATTGCTCTTTTATTATTATAACTATCATTATACCAAGTAACGATTTTATCGTTAGCCACGCTGTCTATTGCAGTACCAATATCCTTTACTCTAACTACTGCATTATTATTAGTAGTTAAAATAGCTTCATTATATTCTGCTGCAACATTAAGTTGTCCGTCCACTTTAATCAACCGATAATTTCCATCAGATTGTAAAGTACCAGAAGGTTGATTAGTGTTTAATGATGGGATAATTGCAGAAATATCATTTAGATCCAATCCCATAGTTACTAACTTGTTTGGATTTACTAAAATTCTTACCGCATATTGCTGAGATCCATATACATTGACTTCTGCAACTCCAGAAATCATAGACAAACTTTGTGCAATATATGTTTCTGCATAATCATCCAATTTTGACAAGGGTAAATGTTCAGCGGTAACTGCTAACATTAAAATTGGAGCTAATGTGGGATTGGATTTACGCAAGCTAGGAGGAGTTAACATTTGAGGTGGAAGTTGTTTAACAACTTGAGAGATTGCGGCTTGAACATCTTGAGCCGCCGCATCTATATCTCTTTCTAAAACAAATTGTATTGTAATTCTAGTTTGTCCAGCACTACTTATAGAACTCATAGAATCAATACCAGCAATAGTACTAAATTGTTTTTCTAATGGAGTCGCAACCGTACTTGCCATCGTTTCCGGATCAGCTCCAGCAAGATTAGCTGATACAGTAATGGTAGGAAAATCAATATTCGGCAAATCACTAACTGGTAAAGAACGATAAGCCGTCCAACCAAAAATTACAAGAGCCAACATCAGCACAGTAGTTGCAACTGGACGTTCTATAAATGGCTTAGACAGATTCATGCATCAACATCCTTTGAGACTTTTTTATGATGAGAATTTTGAGAAGTTCTTTGAACAATGGTTCCTTCTGTAAAATTTGGGGGTACTGTGATTATAACTTCTTCTGTACCTAACAATCCTTTAGCTATAACTGCTAAATTGTCTATTTGTCTTGACACATCAATACGTTTTATTATTGATTTATTATTTTCTACTACATAAACAAAACTACCTTGTTGATCAATTTGAATTGCATTAACTGGAATGACAATTGCATTATTATCTATAGTAACAATAACATCTACTGTTACTAACATTCCAGGCCACACAGCATGATCAGAATTGTCAATCTCAGCTTTTAATAAAAAAGTTCCAGTTTGTTGATTAATAGCATTATCAATAAATACTAGTTTTCCATGTTTTATAGATTTTATTTCATCATCAATCGATACTTTAACCTTAAGTGGTTGTTGTTTTTGGTAATGCAACAAAGTTTTTAGTTGATGTTGAGTTAAATTAAAGTTTACTAAAACAGGATCTAATTGATTAATAATTACGAGTGGTACAGCACTATTAGCTACCGCCAAATCTCCTATTCGTGCTACAACATTTCCTGTTTTACCATTCATTGGGGAATAAATTTTTGTATACCCTAATTGTATTTCTGCTTGATGCAACTCCGAAAGATCTGAATTTGCAACTTTTGCTTGTGAGCTAGCGATAGTTGCTGCTTGTTCTGCTTGTTGAGTGGTTACATATTCTAATTTTGCAAGTTCTTCTAAACGTTTTGCGTCAGCTTCATTCTGTAACAGTGTTACTTGATCTTTAGCAAGAATAGCTTTTGCATGAAGTATGTTTTCTACAAATGACGCGGAATCAAGTTCAAACAACAATTGTCCACGAGCAACATCCTCACCTTGAGAAAAATTTATATGTTTAATAATGGCTGTTATTTGCGGAGTAATAGCTACAGTGTTTTTAGCTTCAATTATCCCTGGAGCATGCAATAAATAAGGCATTGGCCGAATCGATGCATAATTCGTTGTTACAAGAACTGTATGCTTTTTTGTTTTGTTAATTTTATGTATATATACATACCAAATCTTTATCAAAACTAGTAATATTATAATAAAATTTGCTACAAAAAAAAATAATCGTTTTTTAAGGTTCAACTTTAAAACTTTCATTTTTGTTTGTGCTCATAATTATTAATTATATTAGTTGGTATATCTATCTTACCTAGTGCTGCAACAAGCTGTGCTAATGTTGTATACCAATTTAATTTAGCTTGTATTAATTGAGATCTAGTTTTTGATAAAGTTGCTTCAGTTGTTAATACATTTAAAATATTGCCTATTCCTGATTTATATTGCCCATAAGTTTGTTTGGCGGCTTGTTGGTTACTCTTTAACATTTTTTGATTAGTATCTATAGATTTTGCAGCAGTTTTTAATGCAAAATAAGACTGCCATACTTGAAAATCAATTTCCTGCGATAAAACATCTCTTTGTGCTTCTATTTGTTCTTTTTGAGCTTCTGCTTGTAAAATAGCATATTCTCTAGAAAACCCACTAAAAAGCGGGACATTAATTAATAATCCTACACTATTTGATCTACCATTTAATTGTAAATTTTTAGAATAAGTACGTTGATTAATTGTATTTAATTCTAATGTTGGTAAATCTCTCCAATAACTTGCAGATAATTGATATGCAGCTGCTTTTACTTGTTCTTCCATTGCTAAAAAATCTGGACGATTTTCTTTTGCAAATTTTAACAATTCGTCCATAGATTTTAAAATTGGTTTAGTTTTAACATTGTCTGGTATATGCATAAGCTTAATAGGGGTTTGAACAGATAAACCAATAGCTGATGCTAATTGCCCTTCTGTTATTTTTAATGTTCCCTTGGATTGTTCTAACGTTAATTCTGCTTGGCTTAAAGCACTTTCTGCTTGATACACATCCCCAATAGTTGCCATACCTTGTTTGCGCAATTGTTTGGCAGCCTTTAAATTTACTTTATTTTCTTTAAGACTGTCTTGGGCAGATAACACTAGTGCTTTTTGCCATACAGATTGATAATAAGCTTCTTCAACTTGTAAAATAATTTGTTGAAATGTTGCGCTCTGGGTTAACTTGGTCGCCTGTAATTGAAACTCTGCAGCTTTCTTTTGGTTAGTTCTTACCCCAAAATCCCAGATTAAATAATTTAAGCTAATACCTGGTCCATAAGTAATTTGACGTTTACCATTAGAATTAGCTGTACTTTGTTTAACGCTATCTTTATAGGAATTATAATTATATGTTCCGTTCAGCTTTGGCCAATAACTACTATAGCTTGCTCCAAGGTTTGCTAAAGATAATTTAACTTGAGCCCAGCTTGTGCGGATATTAGGATTACAACTTAAAGCAATGTCCGATAGCTCTATCAAAGTTAAAGGTTTATTAATCAAAGAATTTGGTAATGAGGTGCAAATTGGATCAGCTATGGCAATATTCGTAACTACAGATACTATTTCTATAGCTATAAATAGCATATAAATAAATATTTTTTTATTGGTCATGTTAATTTACAATTTTTAATAATTTTAAAATTAAAACTAAAATATAAAACTCAGAGTATTTACTATTAATTATACACTATATAGCTATATGTATTACTTAAGTTTAAGGCGGAATGGTAAAATGAGATGTTTTGACTATTAACAATAGATAACATTATCAATAATCCAAATCCATTTGTTTGATCGTCATTATTGCTTTATCGCGTTAGGGCTCGCAATGACGCCCAATTTAATAAACTTTAGCCGACTCAAAATGAACTTGATTACGCCCGGCATGTTTTGCCTTATACAAAGCAAAATCCGCAGACTCTAACAAATCCAAAGATTCGTGAAATTCTTCCGTAGTAATAGTAACGCCTGCACTTATTGTTAAAACATTACTACATGCTGAACCTTTATGTGGGATATTTAAATTGGATATTGCTTTAATTAAATCATTCGCTAATTGCACTGCATATTCGGCTGTTTCTTTTGGTAGTAACACAGCAAATGTTTCTCCAGCAGTTCTAGCAATATTTTTATACTTGTCTGGCAATCCATTCTGCAATTCTTTAGCAATTTGCTTAATTCTTTGATCACCAACATCAGCACCATAAATTTCGTTGTAAGCACGAAAATAGTCTAAATTTAATAAAATTAAAGCAATGCTATATTTGTCTTTTTTTGCTTTAAACCACTCTGTTTCTAATGTTCTATGGAAGGTATTGGCATCACAAACTCCAGTCATAACATCTTGCTTATTAACATTTTCCAATGCACGATTAGCGATTGCCAAATCGTGCGCCATACCAAAAATATCACTTTTTAATTCTTGATGACGTTTAGCTGTTGCTAGCTTATATAATAATTGAAAAGTATTAATTGGTTTTACTAAAAAATCGTCAGCGCCACAATCTAGTCCCTGCTGAAAGTCAATTTCTGTTGCAACATCTGCCATCAACACTATAGTATTCCATACAGAACTGCCACCTAATTGACGTATTCTGTACGCTAAATCTATACCAGACACCCCAGATAATTGAGTATCAATTAGCAACAAATCTGGACATTTAGTTTTACAAATCTTTAAAACATTCTGATCATTAACTGCCTCTATTACCGAATGTCCAAATTCCACCAACTTGTTAGCCAACCAAGCACGATGTTGTATATTATCATCAGCTACCAGAATGCGCATCGGCCTCCTTTACGAGACTAATTAAAGCATCGGATGTCATATATCCTGGAACTATTGTACCATTTTTTAAAACTATAGTTGGAGTAGCATTTATTCCAATTTTTTTACCAAAATTAAATTGACTCTCTACTGGATCATGTCTGCAAGTACGATCTGGAATAGTTTCTCCATTATTGGCCATAGAAAATGCTTTGTTATGATCTTTAGCACACCATACTGATACTGATTTTTTATAACTATCTGAACCAACTCCTGCTCTTGGAAAAAATAAGTATCTTACTTCTAAGCCAGAGCTTACTGCTTTTTCTACTTCTTTATGTAAACGATTACCATATGGACAAGTTACATCTGTAAAAACAGTTACTACCCCTATTGGTTTATGCACCCAAGAACTATGCTTTGGTTTAAAAACAATCATTTTTTTGGTAGGAAATTTTTCTAATTCTGATTGCCTAATTATCCTTTTAGCTTGATCAGTTAAATTCCAATTTTTTTTATTACTTTCATGCAGATCTATTAAATCTCCATAAAAAAAATACCTACCTTCATTAGAAACATAAAGTACTTCAGAATCTACATGAGATATAACTTTATATAAATTTGAATTAGCAACAGGTTCAATTGTAGCATCAGCAATTTTAAAATTAGGATTTACTTGCTTAACAGCATTTTCCACAATTTCTGTTTGCTCTTTTGATACACCTGCATTAGCTAATAATGCATAATTCAATAATAAAATCGATAAAACTAAATTCCCTGTTTTCATGAAGATATCCTATTTTTAATAATTTAATTGTCTTTAACTTTTTTCTCGTTTAGTTAATCTTTCTTTAATTCGCGCTTGTTTGCCAGATTTTTGTTCCAAATAATATAATTTAGCTTTACGCACTTTTCCTCTTCTTTTAACTTCAACACCCTTTATTAGTGGGCTATGAGCTTGGAATACTCTATTTACACCTTCTCCATAAGAAATTTTTCTAACGGTAAATGCAGCATTAAGACTATTTGTCCTACTTTTAGCTATAACAATTCCTTCAAAAGCCTGCACCCTGACCTTGGTACCTTCTGTTACTTCCACTTTGACAATTATAGTATCTCCAGGACGAAAATTTGGAAGATCTTTTTTCATTTGCCTTTGTTCTATATCTTGAATAACAGTACCATTTTTAAATTTCATATTCTTGTTCTCCTAATAAATCTTTGCGTCTCATTTTAGTACGCTTAAACCTTTGCTCTTGTCGCCAATTAGCAATTGCTTCATGATTACCACTTAACAACACCTCTGGAACTTTTAAATCATAAATACACTCTGGCCTAGTATAATGTGGATAGTCTAGCAATTTATCTTCTCCAAAAGAATCCTCTGCAAAAGAATTTGGATCACCTAATGCCCCTGGTATTAACCTAATTATTGCATCTATAAATGTCATGGCAGCTAACTCACCACCACTTAAAATAAAATCACCAATTGACCATTCTTCATTAATAGCTAATTGACATATTCTTTCGTCAATGCCCTCGTATCGTCCACAAACAAATATTACCCCTTCTTGCCGTTTAACTATTTCTCGCAAATCCTCTTGAACTATTCGTTTGCCTTGTGGTGACAAACATATAACCCTTAATTTTTGAAATTTTTCGCCATCTCTTTTAGCTGCAACAATGGCATGTAATAGTGGTTCTACCTTCATTACCATTCCTGGTCCACCACCGTATGGCCTGTCATCCACAGTTGCATGCTTATCTCTCGTATAATCCCTAGGATTATATAGATTTAATTGCGCTAGTCCATTATTTATAGCACGTTTATTTATGCCATAATTTTTTATAGCAGCAAACATCTCTGGGAATATGCTAACTACACCAAACCACATAACTTAATCTAAATCCCAATTAACAGTTATTATTTTATTAGGCAAATCAACGTTAACAATAAATTCCCCAACATTATATGGGATTAAATATTCTTTCTTCGGCTCCATCTTTCCAGTTTTTGCTTGAGAAGCGCTGGCAGGAGAAGAAACTACCATTACATCATTAGCGGTAGTAAACATGTAATCAACAACACCAAGCAATTCATCTGATAAATTATAAACTTTAGAGCCGATTAAATCGGCCCAATAATATTCGTTAGCAGCCAATTGTGGTAAATCTTCTCTTTCGATTGCTATCTTTTTGTTAGTTAATGTCGCAGCTTGAGAACGATCTACAATTCCAGTAAATAAAATTAATAATTTATCTTTTGATTCTTTGAATTCTAATATAGATGGAGTTAATGGTTGCCTTATACTGTGTTCTTCATCTACTAATAACCATTTTTTAAAACGTAAAATATTATCCCTTGGCTCTGTATATGAATTAACCTTTAACCACCCATGCACCCCAAAAGGAGCGCCAATACTACCAATTGTAACTAGTTTGCTTGAATAGTTTTGTCCCATTCTTTCACCAAACTTTCAACCCTAGTAGATAATTGTGCACCAATAGATTGCCAATAAGTAATACGTTCTCTAGTTACTTTTAATCTAACAGCTTTACCTTTAGCTAATGGATTAAAATAACCAATTCTTTCTAAATATTTACCATCTCTAGGGCAACGCTTATCAGCCGCCACTACATGATAAAAAGGCTTCTTTTTAGAACCACCCCTAGATAAACGAATCACTACCATTATTACCTCTCTAAATTATTTTTAATCTTTAAAACAACTATATAATCCATCAGCTAAATTATTTATTAACTTAAAATATCCGTCAGCACCTAAATCTTGATCTGAGCCAATAGGATCTAATATACCAACTTTTAGCCGTCTATTCAATTCGCTAGATTTTAATAAAGAATCCAGCACTTTTGAATTAAATTGTGGTTCTTTAAATAAACAATTTACTTGATTTTGAACAATTAAATCGTGAATAATCAACATCCGCTGGATACTAAGTGGCATAGCTGGATTATCACTTATAATTATAGGCGCCTGGATCCCGTAAGATTTTTCAAAATATTGATAAGCATCATGAAAAACCAAGTAAGTTTGATTTTTTACATCTTTTAATTTAAACCTAATGTGCGAATCAACTCCAGCTAACTTTATTAAAAATTTTTTTCTATTTGCTGAATATTGCTTAGCATGAATTGGATCTAGTTTAATTAAAGTTTGTTCTATTGCCTTTATTATAATTTTTATGTTATCTGGGGATAACCACGTATGTTCATCTAAATATTTGCCATTTCTAAATTGCAACTTATTAAGATTACTTAAATTTTGCACAGTAAATAACTTATTGGCAAATTGAGGCTGCTTTAATAATTTAGTTAAAAAAAACTCTAACTGATCACCACCCCAAATAATCAAATCCGCTTGTCCAAGAACTCTAATATCGCTTAATTTTAAAGCGTAATCATGAGGAGAAACGTTACCGTGCAACAATAATATCGGTTTATTATCATTAACTCCATACATAAGAGCTGCAACTAAATTATACCATGGCTTTATTGTTACAACTATGCGAATATTAGTATGCTCTGTGTTACCAGTAGCATTAGCTAAACTGGCCGTACTAAGTAAATTTATGATAATAATAAAAATTATTTTATTAAAAAAACATTTGTTGTGCTGTAAATTATTATGCATGAAATCTTGTACCTAATTTGTTTAAAAACTTATACCAGAAGCTTATTTAAGTAACCATTTTTTTATATAAAAAAACCATTATGAGCAATAATACATTAACCCCATTAATAAAAGTACAAAATATTAGCATTAATTTTGACGATCAACCAATATTAAAAAATATTAATTTTGAAATATATCCTAAACAAATCATTACGATAATAGGCCCAAATGGAGCAGGCAAGTCTACTTTAATAAAAACTATTTTAGGTTTTGTTAAACCAACTAGCGGAAAGATTATAAAAAATCCCAATTTAAAAATAGGGTATATGCCTCAAAAAATTTCCTTTCCAGAACAAATTCCTATAACAGTTATTAAATTTTTAAAATTAAACAATAAAATTTGCATAACAGAACATGCCGAATTAAATAACGAATTAAATATTGAACATCTATTATATAAATCGATACACAAACTTTCTGGTGGTGAATTACAAAGAGTCTTATTGGCTAAAGCATTATTTAACAGCCCAAACTTATTAATATTGGATGAACCAACTAAAAGCATAGATATAAACGGCCAAGCAGAGTTTTATAAATTATGCTCCAATTTACAGGAAAAATTCAATTGTGCAATTTTAATGGCGTCCCACGACTTGCATATCGTAATGTCTGATGTAAATTCTGTTATTTGTTTAAATAAACATATTTGTTGCCAGGGACGCCCAGAGACCGTAAGTCAAAATAAAGAGTTCATTCAACTTTTTGGTAACAACTTAACTAAATTGGCATTTTACTCTCATAATCATGATCATCATCACACATTGGGTGGTGAAATTAAAAAAAGCTGTATACATGAAAAGGTAGCATTATTGAATGACTGATTTTATTATAAAAGCGTTATTGGCAGGTATTGGCATATCAATTATCTCTGGACCAATTGGTAGCTTAATGATTTGGCAACGCATGTCTTATTTTGGAGATACTCTAGCTCATGCTACTCTATTAGGAGTAAGTATTGCCACAATTTTAAATATTAATATTTATTATGGTTTAATCTTAAATTGTGTATTAATTGCAATAATTCTAACTATTGTGTCGAACAACAAAAAATTTACTAATGATACTATATTAAGTATTTTATCACATTCTATATTAGCTCTTGGGTTAGTTTCAGCAACGTTATTACAAAATACCAGGATAGATTTACTTGGTTATTTATGTGGAGATATTTTATCCGTAACAAATTTAGATCTCATTTGGATTTTTTCTATAGATCTAATAGTTCTAGGTTGTTTAATGTTCTTATGGGACAAATTAGTATTTATCACTATTAATAAAGAATTAGCTATTGTTAATGGCATACCAGAAGCTCAAATCAGATGGATTTTTATTTTACTTGTTGCTCTAATTTTTGCTGTATCAATACGATTAGTCGGGGTATTATTAATAAACGCATTATTAATAATCCCCTGTTCAATAGCAAAAGTTTGGGCAAAAAGCCCAAAACAAATGGCCGTTTTAGGTAGTATATTTGGTTGTTTAACAATAATTCTTGGGATAATAGGATCTGCACTTTGGGATATACCAACAGGACCAGCTATTGTTTTAAGCGCAACTATATTATTTCTATTCAATTTGTTTATAAAAATAATTAATCAAAAAAACATTAAACATACCTAAACTTATATGTAGGCAAAAAAACATAGCTATGCTATATTGAAGTCTATTATGTTTTAAACATTCTTAATTAAAGGAGAATTTTGCATGGCAGCAACGAAGAGAAGTTCTAAAAAATCACCAAAAAAAGCTCAAAAAGTTACACACAAAAAATTAGCTAAAACAAAAACTAAAGCAAAAGGCACAAAAACAAGTGCATTAAAAAGCATATTAAGAAGCGTAAAGAATGCGGTTAAAATTTCTCATACAGCAAAAAAACTTCCTCCTTTAGAAAAAGTTAATAATGCTTTTAATAAATCCCAATTAATAGGCACACTTGCAGAACGCACAGATCTTAACAAAAAACAAGTATCTTTGGTTATGGATGAATTTTGCAAAATTATGGGTGTACACTTAAAAAGAGGCGGACCTGAAAAATTTATTCTACCAGGGGCATTTAAAATTGTAGTTAGAAAAATTCCAGCTAAAAAAGCCCGTCATGGTATTAATCCATTTACTGGCCAACCTGCTGTTTTTAAAGCAAAACCTGCTTCTAGAAGGGTAAAAATCATTGCTTTAAAAAGCTTAAAAGACATGGCTATATAGCTTTAATAAAATCTATATCTTAAAGTCTTAAAATATTACCCCACCCAATCGTTAGGGTGGGGATTAATATTAATCAAAACGCTTCTAAGAGTCCGTCAAAAAATAATACCATTGACTTCAATGACTACAGTAAGGTTTAATATATTTTTTATTAGTTGTATCTTTTTTATATAACTTACTATTTATTTAAATTTAAATTTTTATTCGTCTTGGCTAGATAGCTCAGTTGGTAGAGCAAAGGACTGAAAATCCTTGTGTCGGGGGTTCAATTCCCTCTCTGGCCATTATTTTATTGTACTTAATTAGCTAATATTAAATCTTATTTATATGATCAGCACACCAACAAATAGATATCCACAAAGTTATCAACAGGTGTTTTTGTAAAGCTTTGCATAATTTAAGCTTAATTAACGTCTAAATGCCAAATAATTACTCTATAAAACACTTACAAAAACTTGAAAGATAACATAACTAAAAAATGAACCCTTTAGTTATGCACATGAAGATCCACAGAATAAACTGCAAAGCAATAGGAAGTGAAATTTTATCTATAACTGTACAAAATTGCAATAAAAATTTTATAAAAAATTTTATTGCAAAAAATATCCATACAAATCAATGTGTTATAAAAAAATCTAGTCCTATTCAAAAATAACACTTAAAAATTATAAAATAATAAAATTAACATTTTCGTAATTCAGCTAAAATATTTTTAATTTTTATCCACAAAGTTATCCACAAGTTAGCATTGAAACGTCTACTAATTTATTGGTATATTGGGTATATTTTAGACATATCAAATATATGTTAGATTGGAGCACAGTAATATAACTCAGCTAAATACAAACATTGGTCAACAAACTTATCCACAAGGAAAAATTTATAAATATTTTTCAATCTTAATAGTTATCAAAATATAGTTTTATGTATACTAAAAACAATATTAATACACACAAATAAGGAAAAACATGCAAAAAGAATTAGTTTATATCGAACCTCCTTTAGTTGATGATGAATTAACAAATAATAAGCCAAAAAATTTTCGTGTTAATAGCCCATTTACCAGAAGAAGACATCTTCTTATAAAACCTACAATTAGAAAAAATAGGTTTTTACGTCGTTCAGTCAACAATTATAAAAAACCCCAAATAACAAGCGATGGAAATGATAGCTAAAATTGCATTATTCTCTCAATTAAGAAAATTATTTGACTATAAAATTCCAGAGGCAATGATCAATCAAGCTGTTATAGGAACTAGAGTAATAGTACCTTTTGGTAAAAAAACTTTAATTGGATTCATAGTAGAGATAAATAATCATACTAATATACCTGAAAACAAATTAAAGGTTATTATAGAATTAATAGATTTAAATCCAGTTTTTTCAAAACCGTTATATCAAACATTACTTTGGGCTAGCAATTATTATCAAAGCTCTATCGGCGCAATATTAGATTGTGCTTTACCAAAATATTTCAAAGAAAACAAATTACCAAAAGACAAAAATAATCAATTAAAGCTTAAGGATCCAGATAAAGAGAAAAATAATATTATATTAAACACCACACAAAAGACCATTATCGATAGCATATTACAACAAAGTAATAAATTTAATGTAACTTTACTAGAAGGCGTCACTGGTAGCGGAAAAACAGAAATTTACTTACAACTAACCAAATTCATGCTTAATCAAGATAAACAAATATTAATTTTAGTACCAGAAATTGGTTTAACCCCACAAACCTGGCAACGTTTTACTAAACGTTTTGCTGGAATACAAATTGCTATCCTGCATTCCCACATACCCAACAAACAACGTTATTTAAGCTGGCTAAATGCTAAAAATGGTACAGCCAAAATAATTTTAGGCACTAGATCGGCTGCATTTGTTGAATTATTAAATCCAGGGTTATTTATTATTGATGAAGAACACGATTTATCTTTCAAACAACAAGATTCTTTACATTATATGGCTAGAGATTTTTTAATTATGCGTGCCAAATTTGCACATTGCCCAATAGTACTAGGTTCTGCAACCCCTAGCTTAGAAACACTACATAATGCTAATTTAAACAAATATAATCACTATAAATTACCTACGCGAGCTATATCATGCCTACCGTCCATTAAAATCATAGATATCAGACATAAAAAATTGTCAGCCGGTTTATCTAATGCTGCAATTGACGAAATTCAACAATATTTAACTCAAAATCATCAAGTATTATTATTTATTAACCGCAGAGGTTTTGCTCCAGTTCTAAAGTGCTTTAACTGTCAATTTATAAAAAAATGTTCTCATTGCGATGCCAATATGATCTGGCATATTTATACTAATAAATTACATTGTCATCACTGCCAAGAAACTATACCAATACCACCTATATGCCCAAATTGTAACCAAACTAAACTAATGCCGCTTGGACAAGGCACAGAACGTATAGAACAATTATTTCAGGAATTATTCCCAATGGCTAATATTGCCAGAATAGATAAAGACTCTACTTCTAAAAAACATGAATTCGATAAAATTGTAACTGATATATTAGATCAAAAAATAAATCTTTTAATTGGTACCCAAATGATTGCTAAAGGACATCATTTCCCTAATCTAGGACTAGTAGTAATAATTGATTTAGATAGTGCTTTATTTAGCAGTGATTTTCGCTCTACAGAACGTTTTGGTCAATTAATTATTCAAGTTGCGGGTAGAGCTGGTCGAGAAAAACCAGGTAAAGTATTATTACAAACTTCTCATCCACATAATCCACTTATTCAAGCCATAGCAAATTATGATTATCAAAATTTTTCTGAAATATTATTTAAAGAAAGACAAATCTCTGGCTTACCACCATTTAGCCACCAAATATTATGGCGAGCTGACAGCAATAGTATTGATGCTTGTTTGAAATTTTTAACAAAAATTAAACAATTGGCTATACAGAACGCTTTGGATAAAAAAAATTCCTGTGAAATTTTTGGCCCAATCCCAGCAATAATGGAAAAACGTAAAAAAAAATTCCATGCTAGATTATTATTTCAACACACTGATAGAATTGTTTTGCAAGCAGTTAATAGCCAAATTATAACTTTTTTAGCTAATAATAAAATTCCATCTTCTATTAGCTGGTCTGTTGATGTAGATCCAAAAGAAATATTTTAAATTTTTAACTACCCAACTAACCACTAAACTTCATTACAACCCACAACCACAATAAATGAGTATATCAACAATAAAAAATTTGCTGCTAAATTAACTTTATAGTAAGCTACGTGCATAATTAAAAATATAAAAATTAGGAGACCAAACATGCTACAAACATTGATACAACAAGTAACAACAGTAAATTTAAGCGCATATTCCGCACAAGAAATACAAGATTTATTTAATGGTAAACAAGTACCACGTTTACCTATAGCTAAACAAGCAGCCTTAAGTGATGAAGTTTTTGATATAGTGTGCCAATTAGACGAATATCAAAGAGCCGAATTAAATGTACAATTAGAAAAACAAAAAAATAGAGAAGTAGCACTTCAAGATCTTCAAAGCATGGAAATAAATCACAGAGAAGGCATATTAACCGAAGAAAAACAATTAGATTTAATTAACCTATCTAAGCAATTAAATGCACATAATAGACTAAATGTGGATGAAAATAGTGGCAGAAATGTAATTTTATTTACAGAACAGCAAGATATTGCAATATTACAAGCAGCTAAGCAAGCACTGAACTTAGAAGCTCTAAAAGAAACCAAAGCTAAAGCACCGATAAAACATCTTGAACCTGCTACTCCAGAAACTGCAAAAACTGTAACTTTACAAGCAACTCAACAAATAAAACATGAACAAGAACTAATAGAAGCCGAATTTGCAAAGCGTGCAGCTGAAATGTCTACACGAAACGGCCTTATTTTTTCTGCAAACCCAAACACTAGCAATAACATTCATCCTATTACTGCTCAGGAACGAGGAGAAATAGATAAAAGTGCTAGAAAATCTGTTGCAGCCCTATCTGCTATGTTTGGCGGTGCAAAATAATAGTACTTTTTTAAGATTATTAATTATTAAATTGTAGCAATAGTAAAAAGACCAATACATCAAGATTGGTCTTTTTTTAATGTAACTTAAAGACTATCAACCACGGATCTCTCTCATTATTTTAAATTTAGATAAAACTAACTTATAGACAGAATTAAATAAATATATTATATATTTATTTAATTTGAAAAAATAGGTTGTGTGCATATGCCAAATCTTAACCACGGCTCAATAATAATTAGCTTAAAAACTACAAGCTTAGATTTAGAAGAACAACAAATTTTAAATCATAAAAACATTGGTGGTGTAATTTTATTTACTAGAAATTTCGAAAGCAAACCGCAAATTATTGAATTAGTAACTGCAATCAAACAAATAAATCCAAATGTTATAATAATGATTGATCACGAAGGTGGTAGGGTCTGGAGATTTAAGAATGAAGAATTTACCAACCCAGGACCAATGCAACCATTAGGAATACTATACGATACCGAACCACATACCGCCTTAACTAAAGCATACCAATACGGCTATCAAATAGCGTCTGATTTATTACAATGCGGCATAGATTTAAATTTAGCCCCAGTTATCGATTTAAATCACGATAATATAAGTTCAGTGATTGGAGAACGCGCTTTTCATTCTGATCCAGCTATAGTTGCTGAATTAGCTGCACAATTTATTAAGGGACAACAGGATGCTGGCATGCAAGCCGTAGGCAAGCATTTTCCTGGTCACGGTGCTATTTCGGCAGATTCACATTTAACAACTGCCATTGACCAAAGAAAACAAGAAGAGATTTTTGATCAAGATTTAAAGACCTTTAGATTACTAATTGAACATAATAGCTTACCAGCTATTATGCCTGCTCATGTTATATACCAAGAAATAGATTCTAAACCAGCTGGATGTTCTAAAATATGGCTACAGGATATATTACGTAACCAATTAAATTTTAATGGAGCCATTATTAGCGATTGCTTATCTATGCAAGCAGCTCAAGAATTTGCCCTAAGCAATCAAAAAGACATCGACTCTATAATTCAAAAGCTAAATGCTATTAATCAACATCCAACCCAAGAACAAGCCATTAATCTCATGATTACTAAAGAAGCTTTACAAGCTGGCTGCGATTTAGTTATCTTTAATAAATTATATGATTCAGATTTAAAACATCTATTAGATAACTTAGATACTATAGATTTGCAAATTCAGCCAGAACAATTAGCTTTATGCATAGAAAGAAGAAAAACATTAATAGGGTACCCCAAAAGCACCCCAACTTTTATAAAACCAGAAGAACCACCAGAGCCTTTACCAAGAGTATCTTCTAAGTGCACTATTTAATATACTAATTACATATGAATAATGACACGCAAACACGTATCGAATTATTACAAAATAAACAATTATCAATTTCTTGTATTATACCTTGCTTTAATGAAGCAGAAATAATTAAAGATTTTCTTAGATCCTTAGTTAATCAAATACAACAACTTACTAACAACTTAAAATTAATTATTATAGATGACGGCAGTTCCGATAAAACTGTAGAAGAAATCTTAAATGTAAAAAAATCTGGATTACTTATTTCAACTGACATCAAATTAATTCAATTATCTAGAAACTTTGGCAAAGAAATGGCTTTATTTGCAGGCTTAGAATATGTATCCAAAGATCCAAATAATACAGTAACCATACTAATAGATTCTGATTTTCAGCATCCCATTGCATTAATTCCAACTATGCTAAAACATTGGAGTGATGGCTTCGATATGGTATACGGCATCAGGAATAATCGAGATGACGAATCCTGGCTTAAAAGAATTTTAACTAAATGGTTTTATTTGTTAATGCACTCTATAACTAAAATAAACATAACAGCAAATGCCGGAGACTTTCGTTTATTAGATCATAAAATTGTTATAGCATTAACTGAATGCAAAGAGAAAAGTCGTTTTACTAAAGGACTTTATTCTTGGGTTGGCTTTAAAAGCCTTGGTATAGAGTTTAAAGCTTCTCCTAGAACAACTGGTAAAAGTACTTTTGGTATAAAAAATTTAACTGATTTAGCAATAACTGGCATCATATCTTTTTCTAATGCACCCCTACGTATATGGAGCTTAGTTGGATTATGCATATCTAGCATAGCATTTACTTACGCATTATTTATAATTATAAAAACCACTATTTATGGTGTAGATGTTCCTGGTTATCTATCTTTAATGGTAGCAATAATATTTTTTGGTGGAATTCAATTACTTTCAATTGGTATTCTAGGAGAATACATTGCAAGAATTTTTAACGAAGTAAAACAAAGACCTCATTATATAATCAAAAATATTATGTAACCTCCACTTGCCAAATTGGCTTGATCTCTATGTGATCTCTACTAAACTAATTTTAGGTATCCAAATAGTAACCTTAATAATGGATTAAAGTGAATTGGGATGAATGAAATTATTTTTGTTGTAATTTAATTAACTGTAACTGAGCTATAGCATGAAAAAAATCATCTTCTAAGCATGCTTTAGTTTGCTTGACTTGAGATAGTTCTGCTTCTAACTGTTGCACGCGAGCCTTTTGCACTGTTAATAACTTTTGTAAATTTTTTATTATCCCTACCGACATTTTTATGCCCTCCTATGGCATCTAAAAACAGTACTAAGATGACCTGTTATTAGATCTCTTTCAATGTCATTATGATCAAAAACATTGCAGATTTTCTGGAACAAATTATATGGCTTTTTTCTTACAAATGGTAACTAAATTTTTTAAATATTCAGTATTAAGCATCCACTAATCATTGTTTTTTTAACTTTTTAATTAATTTAATTTGAGCTTGTTTAATTGCATCACCCAATTTTTTACCATTTATTCCTTGCGATATAAATTGTTGCGCAGTAATTTGTCCAAGATTTTCAAAAATTTTATTTAAAAAATCCGCAGATCCATATACATCCTGTTCTTTACCAAGACGCCCAGTTGCATCCGCTGTACAAGCTATTAAAAAATCCTGTAAATTTTTTGGCTGACGAAATGCATCTAATGCTATAAATAATTTTAAAATAGTACTTGGATTTAATTCTGATGCTCTATGACTATGTAAATGCCATTTAGCAACTTTAACAGCTAAACTTTTATAATTATTTGGAACTTTATATTGGGTACACCATTTATTAATTAAATCTACTCCCTGCTGTTCATGGCCATAATGTTTTGGTAAATCCTCTGTTTTAGTATTCCCTTTACCTAGATCATGACACAATACTGCAAAACGTATTTTTGGATCAGAACTTAATTTAACTGCTTGTTGTAATGCTAGCATAGTATGTACACCAGTATCTATTTCTGGATGCCATATAGCATTTTGCGGAATTCCCCAAAGTTTATTTAATGCAGGAAAAATTTTTTCTAAAGCATTGCTCAATCGTAATGATAAAAAAAATTCTTGTGGATTATTGGTAATTAAAGCTTTTTCTATTTCTTTCCATACCCTTTCAGCAGTTACATAATTTAATTCTTGATTATCTACAATGATCCGCATTAACTCTATAGTCTCTGGAGCTATACTAAATCCAAAATTTGCAAATTTTGCAGCAAAACGCGCTACTCTTAAAACTCTGATTGGATCTTCAATAAAGGCTGGTGAAACGTGTCTTAAAACTCTGTTTTTCAAATCATTTTGCCCACCAAACGGATCAATAATTTTGCCATTGGTATCTTTAGCTATGGCGTTAATGGTTAAATCACGCCGTAACAAATCTTCTTCTAATGTAATATTTGGTGAAAAATCACACTTAAACCCATAATATCCTTTTGCAGTTTTGCGTTCGGTGCGAGCTAATGCATACTCTTCAGCACTTTTAGGATGAATAAATACTGGAAAATCTTTGCCAACTTTTTTAAAACCCAAAGCTAGCATATCACTCTCTGTGGAACCAATAACCACCCAATCACGCTCAGTACATGGTAATCCTAACAATTCATCCCTAACTGCTCCACCAACTAAAAAAACTTTTAATTTTTGATTTATCATGCAACGTACTCTACTAAATAAAAATAAACCCTACCCGCTTTACTAGATTTAATTAACTGCAATGTTCTAGGGAAGTTTTTTTCTTTAAATATGCTATTATCTTTATCACATTCAAAATAAATTTTACTCCCATATTGCAAAAAATTATTACTAACTAATAAATTTAAACTTGCCAACAATAGCTGCTGGTTTTGATTATATGGTGGATCTAAAAATATTATATTAAAGATATTGCTATCAGAATCTTCTAATAAATTTGGTTTCTTTAAAAACAGTAACACATCCTGATTCATTATTTTAAATTCCTGATCTTTTAAATTTAAAATAACTTTATTCTTTAAAATATTCTGGCAAGTATTATGGTTTTGTTCAATAGCTAACGTACAATTTGCACCTCGCGACAAAGCCTCGAAACTAAATATACCGCTACCTGCAAATAAGTCTAGGCAATTAGCCCCTAACATATAAGGAGCTAGCCAATTAAATACTGTTTCACGCACCCTGTTTAAAGTGGGGCGTAATGCAACGTTTTGATCATTAAAAAAAATTTTACGCCCTCTAAATTTGCCAGCAATAATCCGTAATTTAGAATTTTTAATATTCATTAATACCAGGTATCCGTTGATTTAAAAAAAGTATTATACATCCGATTCGCCAAATCAAAAAAACCACAACTATAATAGACTATGGTATAAACTTTTTAAATTATATAGTTATGAAATGGAGTAAGAAGGATGGCTGAGTTAAATGACCCAAATAGTGCGCCATTTATTAAAAAACCACATAGACCGTGGAAAACTGCTTTACTAGATCAAGCCTTAAATAACCCTTATACAACTCAAGCAACTTTAGGTACTTCTTTGCCACCAGCTAGCTATAAAGAAAAAATTACTGACGGAGAACAATTAAAATCAATATTACAAGAAAAAAACAATCAAAAAGAGCAGATAGTTCAAAAAATCACTGATAAATCGAATAGCTCATTACTGCTTGGTGGTTTTTTTCAACCTAATAATATGCAAATTCCTAATTCTAGCCAAAATGGACAAAAAATTAATCGTTTAATAAATGATCTAAAAAGTAAAGAACATGAAATCACCTCTTTAACTGCTAATTTGAAAATTGCTGAAGCAACCGATAAAGCTGAACAAGCAGAACTCATTCGTAATACCGAAGCACAAGCTAGGATCTCGGCTGAACTACGAATGAAAAAAGCTATAGATCAAGTTCACATAGCAGCATCTCAATTAGGGATTGCCATAGAAAAAGCCCAACTTGCAGAACAAGCTCAGAAAGAAGAAGAAAAGGCTAGAAGAATTGCTGAAGGTAAAATTAACAAAGCAGTTGAACAAACTAGAATATTAGAGCAAGCCTTACAAACAGAGATCCAAGCTAGAAAAGCTGCCGAAGATAAGGCTCAAATAAGTTTAAATCAAACTATTCAAACAGAACTAGCCAGACAAGAAATCGAGGGCTTAAAAAAAAGAATAGAACAAGATCATACCGAATTAACAGAAAAATTTCGCAAGCTTGAATTGGTAAAAAATTCCGAAGAAATAGCTAAATATGAACTACAACAACAATTTAATCGATATCAAGAAATTACCGAACATGATAAACAAATATTAGAAAAAAGTTTGCAAAATTTTCAATTTGAGCATTCTAACCTTTTATCTCATACCGATGAATTACAAAATCAAATCGCAGGGCTAGAAGAATTAGCAAGACAACAAGAACAACAAATTAGTATGCTCGATGCAAAAATTATTTCTTTACAAAACCAACAAACCAGATTGCAACAAATTATCGATACTGAACAAAATTTAAGAAAATTAGCTGATCAAAAAGCAAATACAGCACTAGCCGCTGCTGCTAAGTCTGAACTCGGAAGGAAAGAAGAAGAAAAACAACGAAAATTAACTGATGAGCGTGCTAAACGCGCAGTAGCACACGCTAGCAAAACTGTCATGAAGTTCTTAGATTCACCAGGAATTAACCATCAACAAGAAAAAGAGTTAGACGATAATTATTTAGAAGAAATTTTAAAATAAAATATTTTTTTAACTCATAGTAGCTGTACAATTAGGCGGCATGTAGCTAACTGGCATCGCATTGCTCGCACTAGCAGGATACCCACAACTAAATGATATATCACCTGTTGTTGGATTTATTGTTAATCTAACATACAAATTATATGGTGTTCCAGAGCTAGGTTTAAGATCTTCATTGATTAATATAAATTGGGCATACGATGCAGTTTGCTGGTATGCAGCATGTATTTTACCTTTTATAGCAGTATCTGTTGTAGCTGGAACGGCGGCAACTTTGATTGTTTGTCCCTGACAAGTTACTGGTGTAGTAGTACCATCAGGAAAACCTCCATTTTTAATAAAATATTGATATATTTGTGTTTGACATGGATCTACAATACTTATCATTTCAGTAACTTTAGCTTTATTAATGTAATCTTTATAATTTGGAATGGCAATTGCAGATATTGCCGCAGATATTGCAACAACTATCATTAACTCTACTAAAGAAAATGCTTTTATTACGCTAAATAATCTATATAGTAATAATTTTCTATTATTCATATTTTAATTATAGATTACTTATAAATTAATTCATATTTGGATCTGAACAAAGATTGATTGATGTATGCCAGAGTTACCAGAAATTGAAACTATTTGTAACTATTTGAAACTATCTATTATCAATCATAATATTGAACAAGTAATAGTACGCAAAGCATTGTTACGTTGGCCAATTAATCTAGAACTAAATAAAATCCTGCAAAACAATACTATTAAAAATATCTATCGCCGAGCGAAATATTTATTAATTGAATGCCATAATCCATATAATTCTAGCCATGGACATTTAATTATTCATTTAGGCATGTCGGGCAAATTAAGTATCTTAGATAAATCAATTCCAGTTACAAAACATGATCATTTAGATTTAGTATTACAAAATAATACTGTCTTACGTTATAACGATCCACGTCGCTTTGGAGCCATACTTTGGACAACCACCAATCCATTAGAACATTTTTTATTAAAAAATTTAGGCCCAGAGCCTTTTGATCCACTATGCACAGCTAGTTATCTTTTAAAAAAAGCTAATAGAAAAACTTTGTCTATAAAACAATTCATTATGGATAATAAAATAATAGTCGGAGTTGGTAACATATATGCCAACGAAGCTTTATTTCGGTCTAGAATTCATCCTCTTAGCATAACTAAAAATCTTAAGTTAATGCATATGCAAAAATTAATAACTACTATTAAGCAAATCTTACAACAAGCTATTAAACAAGGTGGCACTACTTTAAAAGATTTTTTCGATCCAACTGGAAAGGCTGGAACATTTTCTCAAACTTTACAAGTATATAGTAAAGCCAATCAGTCTTGCAAAATTTGTAATACTAAAATTCGACAAATTAAATTGGGTCAAAGATCTACTTTTTTTTGTGAAAAATGTCAGGTTATTATATAAAGCTCACAGAGCCATCCAGCGAACAGTTAATTTGATAATTAACTGTTCACTCTGAATGCTCTTGATAAAGCCCATATCAAACCAGACTTAGTTTACATGCCGCAGTTATAATTACTTAATAAATCTATTTGAACATTACATGTCTTTGGTAACTGTAGGCATAATAAACAATCAATAATTTGTAAAATTCCTTGCTTATATTTAGACTCTACCAATATATTAATAACAGATTTTGCCTTAATTAAATATTGCTTTGCTAGGTTAAAAGTATAATTAAACCCACCATTATTTAACATGGTATTTCTAAGAAACCTCAATTGCTCTGATTGTTTGAAATGGTTCATATTAGAGTATTTTTTAATTATATTAATGATATTTTGCTTAGTATAAATATCTGCATTATTTAATAAAAAAATCACTGGCAAAGTAATACGACCTTCTGTTATATCATTACCTAATTTATAATAATCAAAAATATCGTCTAATAATTGATAGGCAATTCCTAAATTTAAACCACATTCAGCTAAAGAAGTGCTATATAAAGAACCAGAACATATAGCTGGCAACTGCATAGTAGTGGAGAATAGTCTGGCAGTTTTTGCGATTATAATTTGTAAATATCTTTCTTCATTGATAGTAAAATTATATTTTTCTGATAGTTGCAATATTTCTCCTTCAACCATGAAGCTAGATGTGTCTGCAATTAAATCTATTAGTTTATTATTATGCTGGCTATCTATTTTTGCAATGAGATTAAATATTTTAGAATACAAAAAATCACCAGCTAAAATTGCACATTTATTTCCAAAATCTGCATTAATAGTTTTTTTATTGCGTCGCATTTCAGAATTATCTAGTACATCATCATGTAATAAACTAGCAATATGGATTAACTGAGTAACAGCCGCTAGTTTTATATAATTATTGTTTTGATCATTAATTTTATGGTTTGTTGATTCTTTAATTGCATTTGCAGATAATAATAGCAACAGTGGTCGCAATTGTTTTCCAATATTTGCGGTAATATGTTTATTTATTAAAGAAAATGAGTTGGAAATATTGCTAAAGACTGCGCAATCTAATATAGTTTGGTTTACTTGTTCAAAACTATCTGCCACTAAAGCTTTAATGTTATTAATTTGAAAATCTAAATCTGTAAACATAATTCCAATTTTGCTGTAATATGTCTATATGTTCAAGTGAGTTAGTATAAATGAGTACTTATATTATTGGCGATATTCATGGCCACCTAAATAAATTAGAGCAATTACTTTTAAAAATTAACTTTAATTCTCAAGATCAATTATGGTTTACTGGCGATTTAATCAATGGTGGATTAAAATCATTAGAAACTATTAGATTGATTAAATCGTTAGAACAACAAGTAATTTGTATTTTAGGTAATCATGATTTAATACTTTTAGCATGTGCTTATAATAAGACCCTACTATCCCACATGCTCAGCAATAACCAAAACAATCCTAATGCCATAAATGGCATTATACAGATCTTAAATGCTCCTGATGTAATGGATTTAATCAATTGGCTAGAATATAGACCATTAGTTCATTTTAATAATAATTTTAACTTGTTATTAGTTCATGCCGGTGTTCATCCATTATGGGATATAACAAAAACTTTAATCTTGGCCAATGAAGTAGAATCAATCTTAAAAAGTCCCATGGCTACCAAATTATATAATAATATTTACGGAGATCAGCCTGACAATTGGGACGATAATCTAATTTCTTGGGACAGAATACGCTGTATCATTAATTATTTAACCAGAATGCGTTTTTGTACTACTGACGGTAAATTAAATTTACACAGTAAGGGAACAGCACTAGATTCACCTAATGGCTACGCACCTTGGTATACAATTGAGCATCGTAAAACCCAGAATGTTACTGTTGCTTTCGGACATTGGTCGGCATTAGCTGGCTATGCTGATCACCCAAATGTTATTTCTTTAGATACTGGTTGCCGTTGGGGTGGCCCATTAACTGCATATCACATAGAGAATAAAGAGTTTTTTTGTGTGACATAAAATACAAGTTCACTTCTCCCCTCTCACGTAGACTGGATAGGGATCATGGGTGAGGGATTATGGTTTTATAATACAATTTACTGGACAGACTACCTGGCACTGCGGTACATCAAAATGTCCAATACATTCTGTGCATAGCTCTGGATTAATTTCATATATTTCTGCCCCTTGATATATTGCTTGGTTTGGGCATTCTGATTCACAAACATCACAGTTGATACATTCGTCAGTAATTATTAATGCCATTTTATACCTTAAAGACTATGTAAGAACTTATACTTTTAAACGAGCGTTTGTTTGAGCATAGCGAGTTTAGCGAGTGCAAAAGTATAAGTTCTTACATAGTCACCTAGTGTTTATTATTAATCAATTGATGCACAGAAGCATAATCACGTACTATTGGTTTTAATTTTTGCAATTCTGTTGGCAAATTTTTTATATCGCTGATCGCCGATTCTTTATTAACGTAACTACCATGCACAACTACAAACCAAGCATCTTCCTGTGGCCTAAATTTACCACAAAAATATTTTACTTTATTAGATAACGCAGGATGGTTACTAATAAGCCTCTTTGCAGATTGCTCATTTTTAGATGCCATTAATTGCAATACATACCGATTTTTAGCGACTTTTAACAATTGTTTTTCAGCATTGTTTATTTGTAATGTATTGGTTTTTACTATATTTGTTGGTTTAGTTGTGAGGTTCGGCTTAATAGTTGATGGGGTTTTTTCTATAAGTATTTTTTGTGTAGTTGCTGTCGTTGCTATAGTTGCTGGTAATTTTGTTATTTTTTCTTGTAATCTATTTACTTCTATTTGCAACTGAGATAATTGCTCTTGTAAACTATTTTTCAAATCAGTATGAAGCTTTTGATATAACTGATCATATTGTTGTATATTTTCATGAGATGTTGATGCAACAGTTTGCAATGCTACAGCAGGAACAGCAATATTATCTATAACTCGTTGTGTTTGAATCTTAGAATTTACAATACGCTCATTTTGCGCAACTTGTACATTTTGTACAGATGTTTGTGCTTCTTGCTCCATCACAATATCAACTGAACCTGCATCTTTTGTTTGAGTAATCCCAAATAAAATATAGGCAACAAATAATAAGCCACCACAAACAACGACACGCACTACTGGTGGACTAATTATATTTTCTAACAAATTTTTAAATACCATAGTTTCTCCAGTATTCCTTATATTTAATTCTGAAACTGCTAATTGTTTAACTTTACCTATAACTCCATTGGATGCATTATAAATTTTTTTCAATGTTTTACGATCAAATATTAATTTCATATGATCGCGCAAAAATATTGTCATTTCTTCTAATTCTAATGATTGCAAATCAACTATTTGAAACTTAGTTTCAAAAAAATCTTTTAATACAGAATTTTTAATACTATCAGATAAACTAACATCTGCAAATAAAATTAAACTAAACTGACTGCCTTCAGCACTAACTGTAGTATATAGATTTATTAATGCATTTAATGTATCCCAAGATAATTTTTCTGCATCATCAATTAACAATATCCAACTACAATCTGGTTGAGAAAAAATCGCTCTTCGTAATTCTTCCCAATCCGGTGGACCATTACTATCCCATGATAAACCAAACCCAATAGTAATTTGTCGCATAAAACTTGCAACACCTAGTCTAGGTTCACCATACATAGAAAATGTTTTAAAATGATCCGGTAACAAGCTAATTAATTCTTGTTTGAGAGTAGTTTTACCGCTATCATGACAACCACTAAGTAATACAATATTGTCACTATGTTGCACAATATTATTTAGATAATCTAAGCATTCGCCCCATTGCCAGTTTTTAAATAAAATTTCTTCATTTTGGCGCATATAATAAACCTCTTATTAATAAATACTTTACATAAATATCTTGTTCATCTGCATCAACAATAAATTCCGCAATATAAATAATCTATAATTTTGTTTACTACTTCTTCTACTGAACAATTATCTGTTGTAACAACAAAATCAGCAATAGAATTATATAAAGGCTCCATGGTTTTTGCTAATTCTATTAAATATTTCAATTTATTATCAGCTTCTACCAACATCGGTGATTGCCTGGTGGACAACATGGACCTAGTATACTGATTAACAGGATTGGCAGCTAAATAAATCGTTTTACCTCTCATGTTAAATAAATGTCTATTTTCTAACTGGGTAATGCTATGAACACTAGTTGCCAAGACAATGTTTTTTTTAGCCGTTAAACTATTTAATACTGTGGCTTCAAATTTATTAAATGCTTCTTGACCTTTTTCCTGCCAAATATTAATAATTTTTTTGCCAGTTAAATTTTCTACTTCTAAGTCACTATCTACAAATCGAAGTGATAAAAAATTTGCCAGCATACGTCCAACTGTGGTTTTACCAGAGCCATTTGGGCCAATTAAAAAACATGCAAGTTCAGACATAATATACCTTTATTTAATATTTTTTTAATAATTTTGTTTTAAACTTTAATTTTTATCTTTGTTCCTTGTCTAAAGATTGAATTATTCTTGGAGTAATGAATACTAAAAGTTCTGATTTAACACTGGTTATTTTTTTATTCTGAAATAATTTACCTAAAAATGGTAAATCACTTAAATATGGTATTTTATTTTTTGCATCTTGTAGGTTATCTTTAAACAAACCACCTAAAATAATTGTTTCTCCATTATTTACTAATACATTGGTTTTTAAAGAAGTAGTACTAATAGGCGGCCCGGATGCACCGGCAGTAGCTGTTCCTGGAGAATCATTATTAATCGAAAGATCCATAGATATTTGATCGTTTGGAGTAATTTGTGGAGTAACTTGTAATTTTAGTACCGCTTTTTGAAATGTTGTACTGCTACCGCTATTGGCAGTGGAAGTAGTGTATGGGATATCAGTACCAGATTCTATAGATGCTGCTTGCTTATCCATAGTTAAAATTCTTGGTTTAGAAATAACAGTTCCTAATGATTCAACTTCACCAGCATCTAATTCCATGTTTAACAAAGTGCCACCAGGCAATCTACTTAATGCTATCCCTAAGACTCCAGCAGCCCCAGTGCTAAAATCAAACAATTGCCCAGCGGTTGCACCTGCAATTCCGCCAGTTGCAATATTCCATGCAGCATCGCCAGCTGTTGTCGCAGCTGCTGGCGCTGCTGCAGCGGCTGCAGGAGCTGCTGCATTGGCAATAGCATTTACATTTACTGTTGTACCAGCAGTCGCCGTAGTAGCTGTAGCAGTTGTAGCTGACGAACTAGTTGAAGATGGCTTTGGAGCAAACCCAATTCTATGACTACCAATCTTAGCAGTTGCCGCACCATTTAACTTAATACCAAGTGCGTCTTGGAAATTTTCACTAGCCTCAACAATATAGGCTTCAATTAATACTTGTTTTACTGGAATATCTAAGGTCTTAATTAAATCTCGTATATCACTAATTTTTTCATCAATATCTTTAATTAATAAAGTATTGGTTCTAGCATCAACACTTATTGTTCCCCTAGATGATAACATAGAATTTTTATCATCTTTACCCCCACTACCACTTCCTTGAACCATTTTTACAACATCTTCGGCTTTAGCATAATTTATTTGTAAAAATTCAGTTTTTAATGGTGACAAGGCCTCCAATTGTTTAACCGATGACAATTCAATTTCTTCATATTTAGATAATTCTTCTGAAGGTGCAATTAACACAACATTTCCAGACTCACGCTTAGCTAATCCTTTAGATTTCAAAATAAAATCTAAAGCTTGGTCCCAAGGAATATTATCTAATCTTAAAGTTACATTACCTTGCACGCTATCGTTTGCCACAATATTCATACCTGTAAAATCTGCCAACAACTGCAATACTGCTCTTATTTCTATGTCTTGGAAATTTAAAGAAATTTTTTCTCCAGTAAATTTGAACTTTCTTGCTTTCTCAATTTGTTGTTGTAGGATTGTTTGCGGCCTAGCTTCTACTATATATTTATCTCCAGTATGATAAGAAATTTTTTCATATTCACCGCTGGCTATAATTGTAACAAACACACTATTATCGGTTTGCTTAAGGGTAATTGTTTTTATTGGTGTACCAAAATCACCCACATCAAATTTACGCAACAAATTGTTGGATATAGTTGCATTTTTAAATTCAACAACCATGTTATTATCTTCTTCTGTAACGTCTATATTCATAACGTTTGATTTAACATCTAAAATTAATTTTCCTTCCCCATGCTCACCCCTATGAAAATCTAATGCCGAAATAGAATAATCATCTGTTTGATTTTGAGTGGCTTTGTATTCTTCGTTTTTAACAGTTAAAATTAAATTGTTACCATTTATTTCTGATGTATATGGCACACTATTATTTAAAGAAACCACCATACGAACTTTATTCCCACTGTTAGCAAAAGAAATATTTTTTATTAAATTAAGAGATAATTTCTGAAACATTTTACTTCTAGGTAAATCATTTATCGTATCCATAAAATCAAACACCAATTCTGGTGGAGAATCCATTGTAAACTCAGCTGGTATTCTCGGTAAATCAGAAAACTTTAAAGTAATAACAACATTATCTCCTGATAAATTTTTTACCGTTATATCTTGTAATTTTACTGTGTTATTAATATTGTTATTTGCAAATGAAATATTAATGGCCATCATTAATATCCAAGATAACGACCAGCATCTCAATAATTTACAATTGCTAGAGAATCGTTGTTTCGTTAATTTCATTTTTATTACTCTCCATTTTACAATTACAAATTATTTTTAAATAGTTACTGATGCTTAACATTTACACTGGCATTTCTTGTAACCCAACCACCTTGTTGATCTGATATTATTTCATCCAGAGCAATTTTATCCTCAGTGATTTTTGTTATTTTTCCAGAATTTTGCCCTAAATAATTACCTTCTCTAACTCTATGAATAATTCCAGATCGATCCACAACAAGAGCCCACATTTCTCCTCGTTTCTTTAAAGTACCTACCATAACCAAAGTATCTAGAGAATAATTTTCTAAATATTCTCTAGGGCGATCATAATCAGGTCTTCTTTGTTGTATTTTAATGGCTTCTATTTCTGCTGGTTTTTTAGCAAGAATTTGTTGGACTACAGGAATATCAAATGGATCATTTAATTTATCTGATTCATAACTAATTTGCTCATATTCTTGTAATTTTGGTAATTCGTCCATTTTACTAACATTTTCTCTTTTAGTTTTTTCAATAACCTGTTTAACATCAGAGTTTGTCATACCACAAGAAATTAATAATAAACTAGTTATACTTATTATGATTAATTTGTATATCACAGCTGCTCCTTAGCTAGATACCAATAAGTTTTAGCATATATTTCCATAGATAACGTAGAAGATGTTTCAGGAATCTCTTTACCAGCAGCATCTTTAGCCGGACTGTTTTCTTTTCTTCTGATAATAGAAAAATCATGCAATGTAACTATTCGTGGTAATTTAGATATTCCTTCCGCAAAATTTCCAAAACCATGATATTTACCAATTAACACCATTTTTATTGGTTGTTCCACATAAAATCCTTTATCTATAGGATCTTCTGGTCTAATCAATTCAAATCTTAATCCAGAAGATACTGCCTGTTGTGATATATCCTCAAGTAATATTGGAATTTCTCCTTTTGAAGGTAATTTTTGTAACAAAGATTGCAACGTACTTTGAATATCTTTCATTTGCTTCTTATAGGCATCTAAATTTGAAGATTGTTGATAATTTTCAGTAAAGGTTGCAATCAATTTTTGTTGTTGAGATGTAAAAGAATATAATTGTTCAAAATTATCTTTTAATATAACCAAGTACGACAAAAACATTGCCACTCCACTCACAACAATCATTACCATAATTCTATATTCCAATGGCCACAAACCAATTTCACGTATTTCTAATTCAGAAATGGCAACTTGATGTTTTTCGCTCATAAATTTATCCTATAACATGAACTTCTAAGACAAATGAAATATTATGTTCATTTTGTTGGTTTTCTGGTGCCTTTATTTCTTGTAACGTAGGATTTGAAAATAATTTCAATTTTTCTAAGTTACGCATAAACAGCGAAACCCGCGAATTTGATTCACTTTTACCATGTACAGTCAAAATACTTTCTTTCATCTCTATTTGATTTAACACAAGACCGTCTGGTACTGATTTAACTAATTTATCTAAAATATTTACAACATGTGATCTTTTTGACTGCAAAGAATTAATAACTTCCAATCTAGTTAACAACAATTTTTTGCGCTCTTTAAGTCCATTAATTTCTTTGGTTTTCCCCTGATATAAACTAATTTCTGAATTTAAATAATCAACACTGTTTTTATTGGTAACCATTAAAATCTTCATATATACATTAACAACCAAAACAAAAAAAACCGACAATATAGCTACGGCAGAACATGTAGCATAAAAAATATTATTTTTATAAAAAGTTCTATCTGTACGCCATGGTAATAAATTGATGTTACTCATGATGGATCCTTAAAATTCCTAAGTGCTAAACCACAACAATTTAAAAGCCCAGGAGATTCTTCAGCTAAAATTTCTGCTGGTATATGATCTGCAACCAACAAATTTGTGAATGGATTAACTATAATAATTTTTACATGTAACAGTTCCTGAACTACATCATCCAAACCAGATAAATTACTAGTACCGCCAGTTAAACATATATAATCAATTTTGTTGTGTTCAGAAGAAGACAAGAATAATTGACATGTTCTAGCTATTTGTTGTGCAATTTTTGCCCGATAAGGATCTAAAACATCTACCTGATAATCGTCTGGTAAATCATTATATTTTCTAGCTAAAATAGCTTCTTGCAAGGTTAATCCATATCTTTTTTGAATTTCATCTAATAATTGTTGTCCACCAAATGGTTGATCTTTTGTATAAATTAAACGCAAATCATTAAAAACATTTAAACTAGCAGTTGTAGCCCCTATATCAAACAATCCTACCAATTTATTTTTACCACCATCTGGTAAATCTTTAGCAATTAATTTATTAAACACTCTTTCCAAAGATAAAGATTCCACATCAACAATCTTAGTTTTCATGCCAACAGATTCTAAAATGTTAACTCTAGTTCTAACATTTTCTTTTTTACTAGCAACTAATAATATATCCATTAAATTATTACCGATTTTTGATGAACCTAATATCTCAAAATCTAGGTTTACATCATCTAATTCATAAGGAATATAACGATCAGCTTCCAATTCTATTTCGTTAGATATTTCTTTATCACTGATCCCTTCCTCTAACTGAATAATTTTTGATATTGCTGCAGAACTAGGAATAGAGATACACCCTAAGCGACTAGAAACTTTAGTTTTAGCCATAGCTTTACTTAAAGCCTTTATTACTGCTTCTTTATTTCTAATATTTTTTTCTACTACATCACCAACATTCAACGGTTCAATTGCAAAATTTTGTATAACATAACGATCGTTTTGTTTGCCTAACTCCATAACTTTTACTGCAGATGAAGCAATATCTATCCCTATAATTGGATCTGAAGAGATACCAAACAATTCTAAAAATTCTTTTACCTGACTATTTTGAGTTTTACTTTGCATAAGCTTTTTATTGTTTTTGTTGTTTTAAGCCTTCTAACTTGATTGTAGCTGCACAGACAATTAAGTCAAATATCTTGCTATTGTATATTCACGGCTGCTACCTATATACTAAATAGTTTGTATTACTTTAATACACTAAAATTACTAGGAACTTTTGTGACATGACCACTAACATAACTGATACAATAGAAATTATTCCTAAAGCACCGGCCGATGCTAGCATAATTTGGATGCACGGTTTGGGCGCATCAGGAGACGACTTTTTACCAATCATAGATCAATTTAATCTACCAAATAATCACTCTATTCGCTTTATTTTTCCCAACGCTCCAATAAAACCTATTACCATAAACAATGGTATGAAAATGCGTGCTTGGTATAACATTAAACATTTCGATGAATTTATCCACAACGATGATACTAATGACAATCATGAGGGAATTAAAGAGTCACAACTTATTATTAATAATTTGATCAAAAGAGAAATAGAACAAAACGTTAATTCCAAACGCATTGTATTAGCCGGTTTTTCGCAAGGCGGAGCCATGGCTCTACATACTGGACTGCGATTTAATCTGCCACTTGGAGGAATTATTTGCTTATCTGGTTACTTACCATGGAACAATCTTTTGGCCGAACAAAGAGCTGTCGCTAACCAAGATCTACCAATTTTTATGGCACATGGCTTATTTGATCCAATAGTACATTTAAGCATGGGTAAAAAATCTTATGACACACTACTTAATTTAAATTATAATGTACTATGGAATACTTATTTAATGCAGCATACTCTTATAGATCAAGAAATAGTAGACATAGGTAATTTTTTAAGAAAAATATTAAAAGTATGAATTCTTTGCAAAATTTTTAATATAGGTGGTTTTATCAAATATATACAACAAATTATTATATTGATAATCAGTATGATTATAATAATTTTATCCAGTTTTTCTTGGAAAGAGCATAATACATTAACAATAGTACAGTCTTCACTATCTGCTTTAGAAAAAAATATCTTACAGCAACAAAAAAGTTCTTCACTGGAACCACTAGCCAGCACTGTAAAGTTACAATCTGCTATTGATACTTTACAGCAACAATTCGCCACGTTATCAAATAATATTAAACAAACCGATACCATAGAAGCTACCGAATCTGGATACCAGTTGCGCGCCACTTTAAGATTAGCAACTCTAGCTGCTATGCATTTATTTTTAGGTAAAGAAGAAACAATAGCTAAAGATTTATTAACTCAAGCTATTGATAAATTGATTAAAATGAATGATTCCCGTTTACACCCAATATTATATAAATTGCAAGATGAACATGCTAATCTCTCTGACAAACAACACTCCAATTATAGTGTGCAAGAAGTATGGAGCAAAATAGATCAAGTACAAGTATTGGTAGATAAATTACAAAAAAGCGGATTGGAATTAGATGATTTTTTTGCTGAGCCTGAACATCAACCACCTACACCTACAATAGATATAACCGCTGCAAAATTTTTAGATTTAATAAAAGTAAATCCATTACCTGAAAATCAAGATAACAAAACTAATCACCATACAGCCATACCAAACAATACTAATCAAACTCCAGATTATCACGAGAAATTATCTTATTTAAAAATAGAAATGCTACATATTTATTTAGAACAAGCAAAATTAGCATATTTACAAAATAATGACGTTTTATTTAAACAAACTTTATCTTCCATAACTAAAATTTTAGGATCCGGACTTTGGTCTCCACAAATTATGTCAGAAATTAAACAACAAATCTCATGGTTAACCTCTGTTGAATTCAAAAACTATTCTTTATTATTACAAGCAATTTTAAATTTAGAAGATCAATTAAAATAGTATGATCAAATTAATTGTTATTTCCATAATATCTATAACCGTTGGATTGTTTTTACAAAAATCATCTAATTATGTTTCTTTTACTTATAATAATTTATTAATTGAAATACCAACATGGATCATAGTAGCTGCTATTCTAGTATTTATTTTATTACAAAGTTGGTTATTGCGTGTTGCATTTAATAATTGGTTACAAAATAGACGCTCTAATAAATCTATTAAGTATGCTAAAAAATCTTTTTTCTCATTAATGGCTGGGCATGCGCCAATTGCTGAACGTTATGCATTAAGAATTAATGCTAGCTCTCGTTTTGGTTGGTTAAAATTTCTATTAGCGGCTAAAGCTGCAAAAGAACAATTTGCCTGGGATAGATGTCACAAATATATTATTAAAGCAGAAATATTAGCAGCAGACTCATTAGGAGTGCTAAGCTTTACGGATAATAATGAAACAGCTACATTTGGATTAATGAAATCTGAATTATATTACAACCAAGGCGAATATAATAAATGCCTAGTTGAATTAAAAAATTTACAAAAACAATTCCCAAGCCATAAACCATTATTATTACAATTAGCTGCTGTATATCAAACTTTAGCTGATTGGCGAGGGTTAATTAAATTGTTACCAACTTTAAAAAAATATCAAATATACAACTCGGTTGATTTACAGCAATTAGAGTTTAAAGTATATCAAGCGCTGCTAGAGCAACTTGCAACTACAGAACCAGTTGATTCTATGATCCGATTTTTTAAAGAATTACCAAAAAATATTAAAAAATATAATCAATTCGTTTTAATTTATGTTACGTATTTAATACAATTTAAATATTATGATTTAGCAGAAAAAACTATAAAAATTCATTTGTCAGATACTTTAAGTCATTGGAATATTGATAATATTAATTTAATAAAAGCATATGGGTTAATAAAAAGTAGTAATACTAAAGGGCAAATTAAAACTGCAGAAACATGGCTAACAACCCATCCTTCTAATGAGGTCTTGTTATTAACTTTAGGAAGATTGTGCATCCAAGAAGGTTTGTTAGGTAAAGCTAAAAATTATCTAGAAAAATCCTTAAGCATTAAAGAAGATCCTGCTTGCTATGCAGAGTTAGGACGCCTAACAGGTTTGTTAGGTGAGCAAGAAAAAAGTCTTAATTGCTATCAAAAGGGATTGTTAGGAATTACTGAGGTTATTAAATTATAGGTTTATTACTATTACTGACCTTGAAATCAGGCAAAACAACCTCTTTATTAAGCTCTTTCCCTAATCTAAGTACCTGAAATCTTAGATAAACACGATATGGATCCTTTGCAAGAAGAGAATTAAATTCATTAAAAGCTTCTTCTTTTTTTCCATCTGCTATTAATTTATAGCAGTGCCGCATAGCTTTATCTAACCGATATTCTCTAAGAATATTTTTAAAAATAAAGAACATATATACCCTTATTAATTATTAAAAAATTTCAAAAATTCTTCTGGTAATACATTGCACTCTTTTTCTATTTTTATTTTACCCTTTAATTGTCTAGAAATCCTAGTTTCAGAAGATATATTATATGGTATTAATTTTGCTATAGGTTTATTTGCTGAATAAATTATAACTTCTTCACCAGCCACGACTTTTTTAATATATTTTAAAAAATTTGTTTTTGCATTATGAATATTAATAATTTGCATAAAACCTCGCTTTCATTAGACTTAGCTAAACTAAGCCTAGTCAATTTTAGATGCTAAATCAATCCGTGCATGGCTTTCCTCGATAGGGCCGCGAACAATTAATTTGCTAATTTAGGCCTCACCCAAACACTCTCAACTATAAGTTACGCTTACTACAGCCCTCTCCAGCTAACGCTGGTAGAGGGCATAGCCATCATTATCATTATATATTTTTTGCTATATTTTCTAGGACTTATTCAATTATTATTTTGCCTTTGACAATGAAAACATATAACATTTTTTATAAGATATATTGAATCTTTATTAATATTAATGTTTCCGCCCTCTACCAGCGTTAGCTGGAGAGGGCTGTAGTAAGCGTAACTTATAGTTGAGAGTGTTTGGGTGAGGCCTAAATTAGCAAATCACTGGCTTGCTTTCTTCATAGTTTCAAAAAACGCTGCATTAGTTTTTGCATCTTTTAAGTGCTCTAATAGAAATTCTACCGCAGCAGATTTATCCATTGGATGCAATAATTTTCTTAAGATCCACATTTTTTGTAGTTCGCCGCTATTAACCAATAATTCTTCTCTTCTAGTTCCTGATCTAGAAATATTAATTGCTGGATAAACACGCTTTTCCGCAATTTCTCTATCCAGATGTAATTCCATGTTACCAGTACTTTTAAATTCTTCGTAAATAACTTCATCCATTTTGGAACCAGTATCAATTAATGCTGTAGCGATAATAGTTAAACTACCACCTTCTTCTATATTTCTAGCTGCACCGAAAAATCTTTTTGGACGTTGCAGAGCATTAGCATCCACACCACCAGTTAACACCTTGCCAGAAGGTGGAACAACAGTATTGTAGGCTCTAGCTAACCTTGTTATAGAATCTAACAAAATAACCACATCTCGTTTATGCTCAACCAAACGTTTAGCACGCTCTATTACCATTTCTGCAACTTGCACATGCCGACTAGCAGGTTCGTCAAAAGTACTAGCTACTACCTCGCCTTTTACTGAACGCTCCATTTCAGTTACTTCTTCAGGACGTTCATCAATCAAAAGTACCATTAGATGACACTCAGGATGATTAATCGCAATTGCATGAGCAATATTTTGCAACATTACAGTTTTTCCAGCTTTTGGTGGAGAAACCAATAAACCTCTTTGACCTTTACCTATAGGAGATACTAGCTCTATAGTGCGCGTAGTTAAATCTTCGGTACTACCATTGCCAAGCTCTATACGCAAACGTTCATTTGCATGCCAAGGAGTAAGATTTTCAAATGCAATTTTATCTTTAGCAATTTCAGGTGGTTCATCATTAACAGTGCTTACTTTGAGTAATGCAAAATAACGCTCAGAATCCTTAGGTGGACGAATTTTACCATAAATATCATCCCCTGTTCTTAAGCTAAAACGTCTAATTTGACTAGGTGACACATAAATATCGTCTGGTCCTGCTAAATAAGAACCATTAGAGGAACGTAAAAATCCAAATCCATCCTGTAAAATTTCTAATACCCCGCTACCATAAATATCTTCGCCTTTTTTAGCTTGAGATTTTAAAATAGCAAAAATAATTTCTTGTTTACGAGAACGTCCTACATTATCAATGCTTAATTCTTTAGCAATTTCTAATAATTCTGTAATAGATTTTTGTTTTAGTTCTGTCAAGTTCATAATTTTTGATCACATTGTTTTTTCATGATGAGTGGATAGATTGGAAGTTATTTATGCATGTTCTTCTAAAAAAGCTATTAATTTTGATTTTGATACTGCCCCTAGATTGGTTGCTAATAATTTTCCATGTTTAAATAATAACAAGGCCGGTATAGAACGAATATTATATTGAGTAGACATTTTTTCATTATCATCTACATTAATTTTTAAAAACTTTACTTTATTTTGATAGTCTTTTGCTACATCCTCTAGTATTGGACCCAACAACCTACATGGACCACACCAAGGCGCCCAAAAATCTACCAAAACCGGTAACTCTTCTTTTAGAACCTCTTCTTCAAAAGATTGATCAGAAACTTCGGCTATATAAGCCATAGATGAATATCCTTAAAATTTTTTATTTGGAACACTTAAATGATATTAATTTTGTAAGAAATAAATAACAAAGTCAATTGAAGAATTGCTACCATCTTACACTACCTCGAAGCATCTTACAAACAACCTATTAAGTATTTTTTTAGCACAACAACTAACTGCTGTCAATCTATAATATAAAAATTCTGATTATTACTAATACTAAAAAAATTTATAAAATTCACCTACAATAATAATATGTCAAAAAATATAACAAACAAACAGGATGTAGTTATAATAGGCGGGGGTACTAGCGGAGTCATGTGTGCACTTGGAGCTATACATTGTGGATTAAAGGTTACATTAATTTGCAATAACACTGATTTTTCTACATCCTCACTTTTAACAGAAACCATTCCTAGCAAAGCATGGTTACATTGTGCAACACTGGCTAACTCTATAAAACAAGCAAAAAACTTCGGACTTGATGCCCACTTAGCACCAATTAATTTAACCAAAGTAAATAATTATGTACAACACACAATTCAAGAACTACAACAAGAAAATGATATTGATATATTTGAACGCCTAGGCGGTTCTTTATTAATTGGTAGTGCAAAATTTTTAAATAATCAAACTGTTTTAGTAGGCAACATACAAATACATAGTAAATATTTTGTTATAGCAACAGGAACCAGAGAACCAGTTTCAAGTATTGTAAATCTTGCTCAATCAGATTTTTTAACTTATAAACAAATTTTCCATAAAAACACCTTGTCTAAAAAAACAATAATTATTGGTGGCAGGTTAGAAAGTTTAGAAATAGCACAAGCACTAACCAGATTCGGCAGTAAAGTTACTTTAATTTTTCCTCAAAAAAACTGTTTACAACTAGAAGATCCAGAATTAGTTAATAAATTACAAACCATTTTAGAAAAAGAAGGTGTTACTTTTTATTTTTCTACCAAAGTGCTACAATTTTACTGGCAAAATCAACGTAAATTACTCGTTTGCCAAGATGATTCCGGAGATAAATTTGCGTTAGATGCTGACGAAATCATTAACATGCAAAACAATCAACCAAATATAGAGGAGCTTGCATTACCTAACGCTCATGTTCAACACGTTCAAGATGGAATTTTAGTAAACAGTAAACTACAAACCACTCAAAAAAATATTTTTGCTTTAGGATCAGTTGTTAAAACACCATTTAAATCAGTACATCTAACAGAATATCAAACTAATGTCATTTTAAGTAATATCGCTTTTAAAATTCCAAGAAATATTAATTATAAATTAGTTCCAAGAATTTTATTTACTTGCCCTCAATTAGCAACCGTTGGCACTACACAAACACACAAATTAACTGATATTCCAATAGATGTTTTACAATTTGATTTTAAAAATATAGATGCTGCTATATATAAGCAAGAAACCACAGGCACGGTAAAATTAATATGTCATGGCGATAAATTGTTGGGAGCATCTATCTTGGGCCCAATGGCCGCTGAATTAATTACTGAATATAGCTTTGCCATACAAGTTGGTGCTGGTGTATCAGAAATTGCTAACAGTATCCATGCATACCCAACCTTATCACAAATTAATAAGCGAGTATCTCATAAAATTTTTAATAAACATAAGACCCAAACTACAGTAACCATGGAAAAAGCTATGCACAAAATGCACCAAGTGTTTGCTAAACTGTCGTTTGTCGATTAAAAAATTTACTTACAACTGAGTAAACCAACCAAAGTGTCATAAGATTCAACTAAACTAAATTCATGGATATCTATGATCAAATAGAACATTTCTCTTTAATTCCACGACTTGGTTATTGGACCTATGACAAAGATATTGATGAATTTTATTGGTCTAAAGAAACCTGTGAACTAGTAAAGTGGCCTTTAGACAAACCATCACCAAAATTTAAAGAATTCTTAAGTATTGTACATGAACAAGATCATCAAGAAATGATCAATGCTGTTACAGAACTATATACTGGTACAAGCGATGGATATGGCCATGAATTGCGCATCAAAACACCAAATAGCGATGAATATAAATGGTATCATGTAATTGGTAGAGCAAATAAAAATTTATTGTTTGGCATTATTATAGATATTAACAAACGTAAAACCATTGAATTTGAAACCAAACAATTACACAAACAATTATTAACTTTCGCCAAACAAGCTGGTATGGCAGAAGTTGCAATATCTGTTATACATAATATTGGCAATGTTTTAAATGGTGCAACTACTTCAATAAGTTTTTTGGAAGACAAAATTCACAAAACTTCTTATAAAAAATTCTTAGATATTACAGCTTTACTTAAAGAACATAAATTATCTTTATCAACATATTTAACAGAAGATCCTAAAGGTAAAAAAATACCAGAATACCTTATTGCTTTAGGAGAACTTATGGATAATGAATGTCAATCAATCATCAAAGAAATTCATAACATTTCTGAATGTATAGGACATATAAAAAATATAATTGGCACACAAGAATCGGTTAGCAATACCTGTTCTATAAAAGAAAAGGTCGTTGTATCGGAAACATTAGATTCTGCAATAAAATTTTTCTACAGCAACGTTACCAAAAGTAATATTACTATCAACAAACATTATCAAGAAGACATGCAAATATTGGTGGATAAATCCAAATTAATGCAAATTTTAGTTAATTTAATAAAAAATGCTATAGATTCAGTATCACTTGATACTAAACAACCTACAAAAGAAATTAATATTTCAATTGTCAACTCATCTAACATGTTAACTATTATCATACAAGATAACGGATTGGGGATTGATCAAGAAAATATTAATAAAATATTTTCTTTTGGATTTACCACCAAAACAGATGGTCATGGATTTGGTTTACATAATAGTGCATTAAAAGCAAAAGAAATGGGTGGATCATTACAGGCAAAAAGTGATGGAATAGGATGTGGAGCTACTTTCACCCTAACTTTACCGTATAATCCAGAAAAAAATAAAAATACATCTCAAAAACCCGTATGAAAAATAAAAACAATTTACGCATATTGATAATAGACGACAACTTAGATATTCATAAAGATTTTATTAAAATCCTTACTAACAATGACTCAACGAACAAAGATGTAGATATATTAAACGCACAAATATTTGGAGAAAACTCTACAGCCCAAGATCTTGATTTAAATATTCCTCCATTTACAATTGACACAGCATGCCAAGGATTAGATGGTATAAACCTAGTGCAAACTGCCTATGACACAGAGCACAAGTACGCATTAGTTTTTGTGGATATACGAATGCCACCAGGACTCGACGGCATAGAAACAATTAAAAAAATTTGGCAAATAGATCAAGATATTCAGGTGGTTATTTGCACAGCATATTCAGATTATACTTGGCATGACACAGTAAAATATTTGGGTGTTAGCGATAATTTGTTGATTTTAAAAAAACCATTTGATTATATGGCGGTTCGCCAATTGGCATGCGCATTAACTAAAAAATGGTTGTTAATGCAAGAATCTAAAAATTATTCTCAAGCTTTAGAACATTATGTACAAGAACGCACAGAAGATCTTAATTATAAAGCAACCCATGATCCATTAACTGAGTTACCAAATAGAGCATTATTGTATGATCGATTAGACTACACAATTGAACTATCTGAACGTGATAAATCCATGTTTGCTGTATTATATTTTGATTTGGATGATTTCAAATCAATCAATGATAATTTCAATCATGATACCGGCGATCAAGTCTTAAAAACCATTACCAAACGCATAAGATCCAATATGCGCGGACAAGATACTTTGTCACGCCTTGGTGGAGATGAATTTGTAATGATTATACCAAACATACTAACAGAAGAAAATGTTATTAGCATTGCTAATAATTTATTAAGAATAACCCAAGAAACAATTCCAATAGCAGGTAGAAATATAAACATAAAAGCTAGTATTGGCATAAGCTTTTACCCAACCGATGGCAAAACTTCTCTAGAATTATTAAACAATGCCGACTTGGCTATGTATCGAGCCAAAGAATCTAATGGCAATCAATTTCAATTTTACACTCCAGAACTTAATCAAAAAATTTCATCTCGTTTAGAAATGGAATTAGAATTACAACAAGCCATTAACAACCATGAATTTTTTCTATGTTACCTTCCTCAAATTGATTTGACAACAGGACAATTAATTGCAGTCGAAGCTTTAATTCGTTGGAAACATCCTAAATTAGGAATAATACCTCCAACAGGTTTTATTCCTTACGCTGAAAAATCCGGATTAATTGTACCAATTGGCGAATGGGTAATCAAAACAGCAACATCACAAAATAAACTTTGGCAAAACAAAGGACTGCAACCCATTATGGTTTCAATAAATGTAGCAGTACAACAAATTAGACAAGCTAATTTTGTTGCCACACTAGAGCTTGCTTTAAAAGAAGTTGATTTAGAGCCAAAATATTTTGGAATAGAACTAGTTGAAAATATATTTATTAACAGTGTGGAAATAATTAACATTATTAATAATATAAAAAAAATTGGTGTGCAACTTACTCTGGATAACTTTGGATCTGGAAATTTATCGTTAAATTATTTAAAAAAAATAACCATAGATTATTTAAAAATTGACAGATCTTTTATTGAAAATATTGACACTGACCGTAACAACAAAATCATTGTTGAATCTATAATAAATATAGCTAACAGTTTAAATTTAAAGGTAATAGCAGAAGGGATAGAAACTTCTAAACACAAAACATTTTTACAACAACATAAATGTGATTATGCAGCAGGGTTTTATTTTAGCAAACCATTATTAGCTGATGAATTAGAAGAGTTACTAAGAAAGACTTAAAAAGTTGGCAACTTACAAATCCATTGACTATATTTCTCAAATTAAGCCAACAAAGCCAGGATATAAATAAGATGTTATCTTCCATAGACTTCATAGAATCACCTATAAGACTTGCAAAGTCTAAAAAACATAAATTCAAAGAAACTATACTCACTATTTCCAAACTATTTAATGAACTTTTAGTTATTTATAAATATAAATTTTCTACTGAATTACTACAACTTTTCGTGCCACGCATAGACATTATTAAAATAGAGCTTTTTAAAGAAGTTATATTAGCATTAATCAAAGAACACTCTCATATAAACAAGCTGCAAACAGATTTTCACAAAGAATACTTAACAATGTATTCTTTAAAACCAACCAATTCTCCTGAAATAACATATTTGTTATTAAAAAAATATTGGCTAAAAATATTAGAACCAATTATTACAATAGAGCGACAAAACAAACGAAAATTGATTTTTTATGGTAACAACTGGTTAACGTCTTTATCTAAACAAAAAGATTTATTTGCCAATTCTGAATTTACCCCCAACACCATAAAAACTATTTTTGATAATTTACTGCCTAACATTAAAAATTTTTTAAATGATTTGATTGTAAACAATGGTTACGTTGATATCAAAACTAACAATTCAAACACATTTGTTGTTGGTAAAAATTTAGCAACCACCAAAGGTCAAATAATTTATCAAAATAATATAATGGAACTTATTCAATATTTTCCTACTACTTTAACAACATATAAAGCACCAATACTTTTTGTTCCGCCCTGCATTAATAAATATTACATACTAGATTTATCACCAAACAATTCCATAGTTAAATGGTTAGTTAATCAAGGCTTTACTGTTTATATGATTTCTTGGATAAATCCAGATGCAGCAATGTCTGACACAACATTTTCAGATTATATAATCAATGGTTCATTACAAGCCATCAATTATATAACCAAAACTAACAAATCACCCTCAATTCATTTAGCAGGATATTGTATGGGTGGAACAATATTAAGCTGTACACTTTCTTATATGCAAAAAACCAATGATCCACGAATATTAAGTGCTTCGCATTTTATGTCTCTTTTAGATTTTTCAAACTTTAAAGATTTAAATGAACATTCGTTAAATCTATTGGAAAAATTCACAAATAAAACTGGCTATCTTAGTGGACGATTATTAAGCATGGCATTTAATATTGTACATGCTAATGAATTAATTTGGCCTTATTTTATTAATTACTATCTTTTAAACAAACCATTAACAATGTTCGACGCACTTTACTGGAACTGTGATCCTATTAATTTACCAGCTGCTATGTATAATTTTTATTTACGTTCTATCTGTTTACAAAATAAATTACGCCAACCAAATGCAATTGAAATTAATGGAGTAACTATTGAATTAAACAAAGTAACTGTACCAATTTTTTCTGTAGCAGCAGAACAAGATCGTATTAGTCAATGGGAAGTGGTGTATGAAGGATTCAAATTATATACAACCAGCTGTAATCAGCAATTTGTACTATCAACATCTGGACACGTAATGGGACTTATTAATTCACCAACTGATCATAAATGTTCTTATAAAACCAGCAGCTACAGTACGACAAACAATCCATCACCTAACAATGCAATGGATTGGCTTGAAAATTCTACTGAATATTTCGGTTCTTGGTGGACTTGCTGGTTAAACTGGTTAACTAATATTGATTCTTCACAAGTAAAAGCTATAGATCCAAACAACAAAACAATTACTAAAAAAACAAATATAACAGTTTCAAAAGACGCTCCAGGAGATTATGTATTAAAAAAAATTAAATAAATAAACGGTAAATCACATTAATAATAAAATTACCCAAGGTCGTTCAGCGAACAGTTAATTTGTTAATTTAGGCCTCACCCAAACACTCTCAACTAATAAGTCACGCTTACCACAGCCCTCTCCAGCTAACGCTGGTAGATGGCATAACCATCATTATCGTTAGATATTTTTTGCTATATTTTCCAGGACTTTTGGTAAATTATTTAAAACTTCCCAATTCCAAAACCTCACAACTTTAAAATCAAGCACAGATAAAACATCAGTTCTACTTATATCATATTCACGTTGATTTACGTGAGATCACCATCCAATTCAATTATTAATTTGCGTTCTAAACATGCAAAATCTGCGATATAACGATCTATCCAATATTGTCTACGAAATTTTATACCCATAAATTTTCTATTCCTAAGGCATTGCCATAATACCTGTTCAGCTATAGTAGATGTTTTTCTTAAAATTTTTGCACATTCTAATAATTTGTGTTTTTGCATATGATAAAAATAATTAAAAATTTAATGAAAATATATGGCATTGTTTATAAGATATATTGAATCTTTATTAATATTAATGTTTCCGCCCTCTACCAGCGTTAGCTGGAGAGGGCTGTAGTAAGCGTGACTTATTAGTTGAGAGTGTTTGGGTGAGGCCTAAATTAGCAAACTAACTGTTCGCTGGACAGCCATTTAAATTGCCAATGAAATATTGACAAACAACATTAGGTCAATTGTAATGATAACCTTAATAATATAAATTTTTATAACATTAAACTTAAAGTTGGAGTATATGTTTGCTAAATCATTAATATTTATAGCTTTTTTTAGCATCTTCTTATCTGGGTGCGGACAAAGCGGAGCATTATACTTACCTGATCAAGATAAACACTCAAGCTCAGCTAATAATGATAGTTAATTTCACCAAAATGCATTCTTTAGGGAATGACTTTATAATCATAGATACTATTACTCAAAACATTAAGATCCATAATGCTTATATTAAAAAAATTGCTGATCGCCATGTTGGAATTGGATGTGATCAAATTATTTTATTAGAACCACCTATAAATCCTTTATCTGATTATTTTTATAAAATATACAATCCTAATGGTAAAACAGCAGAACAATGCCTAAATGGTGCTAGGTGCGCAGCTAGGTTTGCATTAGATTCTGGATTAGTAAATAAAAAAGTTATCACAGCAGACTGTCTTGCTGGACAAATAACTTTCACCATAGAAGATAATCAATTAATTACTGCAAATTTAGGACCAACAAACCCAACCATTAATACTATTTCATTAAAATTAAAAAATACTAATGTTCCATGTCAAGTGTATAGTTTATCTATTGGTAATCCGCATGCTATTTACTTAATTGACTCGCATATGCCAGAAGAACAACAAGAAGCAGATTATCAATCTTTATTAGCTATAGAAATTGCCAATCAAGATGTTTTTCCACAAGGAGTAAATGTTGGTTTTGCTAAAATTATTGACTCTAATAACATTCAATTACGAGTTTTTGAGCGCGGGGCAGGAGAAACCCTATCATGCGGCAGCAACTCTATAGCTGCATTTTTAGTAGCAAAACACTTAAATTTAATCACCAACAAAGCTAAAATATTATTTAAACTTGGAACATTGCAAATCAAAGCAGATAATAATTGCTTAACCATCAAAGGACCAGTAAATTCTGTATTTACTGGGAAATTTAAAATCTAATTAACTTATACAAAACAACCTGTACCTTTGTACAATCTTTTGTACAATTATTAAAATTATTATTTATTATTGCATAATACGTATAAGTTATAATAAGATATTAAATAATATATTTAAATTATTGTTGGGGAGTAAATTGTGATGAAACATGTTATAGGACATAAATCACTAAAAATTACTAATTTTATAAATTTAGGTTTAGCCTTTGGCTTAGGAATTATTTCTTCTTTTTCAGCTCATGCAGCAGCTACAAATTATAAGGGTTTAAAATACGGTTCAACAGAAGATCCATACTGGTTAGGTCTTAGTGGTGCTCTAAAATTAGATGAACGATTATTTACTGGAAATAAGCGTGGTGATTTACATAGTGGTGCCAGCATTAGAGAATTAACTTTAGATTTTTCTGGTGGTATGGGTAAAGACATATCAGTTGCTCTAGGAACAAGTTACAATGCTAAAGAATCTAAAGTAGATGTAGAAGATGCTTATGTTACTTACACTGGTTATAAAGGTTTGGGAGAAAATTTGCATATTTCTGTTGGTAAGGTAAATCCAAGTTTCTGTTTAGAAAATCACAGTAGCGGTAAATGGATCCCATTTTTAGAAAGAAGCTCTGTAACAACAGCTTTTAGACCAGATGCTGGTTTAGGTGTTAGCGTTAACCATTGGAAAGATGATCATTCTATAAATGCAACTATTACTCAACCAAAACCAAGCGATAGCACTACTGATGAAAAAGGTAACTCTGTTCAACACTCAGATCGTTTACAATTTAATGCACGCGCTACTAAAGCATACTTTTTTGCACCAAATAAATTAATCCAAGGTGGTATTTTTGGTCATTTTAAAGACGATGGGCATAATGGTTTAGAGTTTTCTACACCACCAGAAGCAAAAGCACGGCATTCAACTAATATGTTACTTAATACCACTCCTCCTGGCTCGCCTGGTAAACAAAATAAAATTAAAGCAAAGAACCACTACACTATTGGTGCAGAGCTATTAGGTCAAGATGGTCCGTTAAGTGGTGAAATTGAATACCAACACACTAAAGTTAATCGTGACAAATCTCAATTAGGTGGCAACTTAAATTTTAAAGGTTATCGCTCCAATATTAATTATGTTTTAACTGGGGAATCACGTAATTTCAAAAGCAACAATGGTACTTTAGGACAAGTAATTCCTAACAATGACAATGGTGCTTGGGAAATTTCTGGTCGTTACGACTACTTAAATCTTAATGATAAAAATGTAGTTGGTGGCGCAGCTCATCACATTGGAGCTGCTTTAACTTGGTATGCTAATTACAATTTCTCTGTAACTGGTGAATATATTAGATCTAAAATTGATAGAAGTTTTACTTTAGAAAAATTAAAGATCAATACACTAGGAGCTAGGTTACAACTTGTATTTTAATAGTTTAACTAAGACACTTACAACGGTGCGACACTTCTTTGGAATTGTTGCACTGCTGTGTGTTTTTTTATTGCTTGGTTCTTATTTTATTGAGCATGTATTACTTGTAGAACCATGCATCCTTTGTACAATTCAGAGAGTTCTGTTTTTCTTGATTTTAGGAACTTGTCTTATCGGATTGTTTATAAATATTTTTTTCTTTTGTAAAACCAAACATTGTTTGACACTAACTAGCACTAGCATTTTAAATTGGTTATGCATGAGTAGCACCCTATTATACTCAACTATTGGAATGTTAATTGCCGGCAGACAATCCTGGTTACAAACTTTTTCTCGTTTTAGCATTTCCAGCTGCGGCGCAAGTCTTCATGAATTAATAAAACAATATTCTTTGATTACAGTACTAAAAATGGCCATCCAAGGAAAATTAGAATGTTCAACAATTGGAATGAAAATTTTAGGATTATCTTTAGCTAATTGGGGTTTTATTAATTTTTTAATTATTTTATTCTTTGGAATATTAGTAATTTATAATCAATTAACTAAAAATTAATAGTATTAGTTCACGTGGCTCACAGGGCCATTCAGCGAACAGTTCATCAACTAAGCATTAATTTCCTCACCCCTTCATGCCCAACTATAATGCACGCTTACCAGGACCCTCTCCAACAAAAATTGTTGGAGAGGGCGGTCACCTTCTTGATGGGCATTCTATATTTTTTGCTATATTTTCCAGAACATTAGTTAAGTTGTTTAAAATCTCCCAATAATTACCTATCCAATATTGTCTACGGAATTTTATATTCATAAATTTTCTATTTCTAAAGCCTGCCACAAAATGTTCTCGGCTTTTTTACTGATATTATCTGTTAATTTTAGTATGGTGACCACCCTCTCCAACAATTTTTGTTGGAGAGGGTCCTGGTAAGCGTGCATTATAGTTGGGCATGAAGGGGTGAGGCAACTAATGCTTAGTTATTTATCTGTTCGCTGAACTGTAACAATTAATAATAGCCCGCTCTAACCTAAATCTTTCCCTCAGTCTTATTAAATAAATTTTGAATATTAGGCTTATGTTTAAATAAAATTAATATACCAATAACAACCATAGCAATTGCAAATTCTCTTGTTATTTCTATATTGGGCCGTAAAAATATCGATAACATACTCATCAAAATAGCTAGCATGGTTGCACTAAGCGCAGCAAGTGACGAAATTTTAGAAATAATAAATACCGCAATCCAAGTTATTAAACAAAGCAAAGCTAATTGCCAACAAAGTGCCAACATAATGCCAAGCGTTACGGCAACACCCTTACCACCACGAAAATTAAAAAATATCGGGAATAATTGACCTAAAAACACTGCAATCGCAACACCTGCAACCACGCAATTAGACATCATCAATAATTTAGCAAACCATACTATAGAAAATCCCTTTAATACATCTAATAATAACACGCAGGCCGCTATTGATTTTCCAGCTATACGTAGCACATTAGTTGTCCCAGGATTTTTAGAGCCTTGGCTTCGGGGATCTGGTAATTTAAATAGACGGCATAATAAAATAGCACTAGATATAGAGCCAAGAAAATATGCAAAAGGTATTAAAACAAATGCTAATTTAAAATTGAGCGGAGTTACCATGTTACACCAAAATATAATAAATACAGATCTAGTTTTTATTAACGATTTAACTATAAATACTATCATAGGCCAAGGATCTTGGGAACGAGAAATAGCACAACCTATTGTTGTCAATCTATCTATTGCTACAAATTTTTTACATACCGTTATTGAACATAAATTAATTATTAATCTAATTGTGGATTTATGTCACACAAATACCTTCGATACATTAGAATCTTTAGTTATTCAAATTGAACAATTAATTATATCCAAATATTCGCCCAAGATAACATCATTAGAAATTAGTGTTAAAAAACTATTTCCTGAAACTAATGTTAAAGAAATCGGAGTAAAAATTGCAAGAACCTACATGGCACGCTAATAATCATAGTATTAAAGTAGTTGATCATATTAAACAAAAAATCTATATGGCAGGTGGAAGTATTTCCTTTGCTGATTTTATGCAGAGCGCCCTTTATGCTCCAAATTTAGGCTACTATAATGCTGGTTGTGAAAAGTTTGGCAAACATGGCGATTTTATCACGGCGCCAATGCTAGGTGAATTATTTAGTTTTAGCGTCGCTACGCAATGCTCTGATATTTTAAATGAGCTTACAAATCATAATATCTTAGAGTTAGGAGCGGGAGACGGCCAATTAGCTTACCAATTAATTAAATATCTTACGTCTCATCAATATACTCATCATAAAAAGATAAAACTTGATAATTATTTTATTTTAGAACCAAGTGCCGAATTACAAGTTAGACAAAAAAAAATGTTGTTAAATAGTAATTTAGATCCTTTTTATAAAAGCAAAATTTCGTGGATTAGTACTTTGCCAGAACATTTTACTGGTATTATTTTAGCTAACGAAGTATTTGATGCTTTGCCAGTCCATTTATTTAAACTTTATAATAAACAAATTTTAGAAAAATTCGTCATTTTTAAAGATAATAAATTTGATTTTATAGATGTCAAAGCTTCTGAAAATTTATTAAACCAAATACTTAAATTACCAATAAATAGAGCAAATGATATAAATAATACTTATGAATCGGAAATTTGTTTATTAATTCCTGGGCTAATTAAATCATTATCTTTGTGTTTACAAAAAGGCGCAATTTTACTGTTTGACTATGGGTTTTTAGAACATGAGTATTATCACCAAGATAGAAACAATGGGACTTTAATGTGCCACTACCAACATCATGCTCATCCTGATCCATTTTTTTTGCCTGGATTACAAGATATTACTGCCCATGTTAATTTTTCTATGATTATAGATTGCGCCATTAAAAATAACCTTCAGGTTGCTGAATTTTCTTCACTAGCAAATTTTTTAATAAATAATGGCTTAGAACAAGAATTTAAAACAAAAATACAAATGGCCAATAAAATACAAGAATATAAGCTACATCAAGAAATTAACACATTAATCTCACCAAGTGAGATGGGGGAAATATTTAAGGTATTATTACTAAAATCAAAATAATAATATGGAATATAATTAAATTGCCATCCTTGGCAAACAACTTCCTTTACTCGTGGCTCTTACTACACTACTCATTAATGGAATGCATATTCTAGAAGCTTAGAATATCAGTATTTCGACAAAACACAACTTGCTGCAATTATTAAAAATAATCATATAAAGCAAACAGTTACACAATATCGGGCTATTGTCGCACAAATAATACAGTTATATCTCACAAAACAAAAATTAGTTTGGCTACACGTGACTTAATAATTTCTAAACTACAGTAATATAGTATGGAAACAACAACAAAATGTGTCAACCCTTGGTTGCAACAACGACAGCAAATATTGATAACCCTCAATAATCTAGCAGGGTTGTTACCTACTACAATTAAAAAAGATCCTGTTTCTTTGGCTGATTTTTTCCAATTACTAATAGATTATACCTGCGCTGGACATTTACAAATTTTTACTTTATTAGTAAAACAAAACGCTGACAATTTCACATCAATAAAAAAAATACTTCAAAAAATAAATGATACTACTAATTGCATAATAAAATATAATTATAAATATAATAAATTTAAAAATATTTCTGCTAACGATGTCACAAAGCTATTAGAACAATTTGCTAATCGTATAGAATTAGAAGATGTATTGCTTAATATGCAACCATCTTATATTCATAAACATCATATTAATTAATAACATTGCAATTGATTTAATTAATCAAAAAATCCAGTTGTTCGGGTCGAATTCCAAGTATCAGCCCATAATCTATAGCTGGCTTTCGTGAATCAGCATTATCTAAATCAACCTCAAACTGCCTTTCACGATATACTATAATGAGTCGTCGATCCTTCCAGAAGTGCATATACCAAGGGCCAGGGAGAAGTTCACGCCCAAGGTTGATAATTTCGTGTTCAAAGACTTCAACCGTGTAAATATGCCAACGACTTGCTGGATCGTCTGGCTCGGTGATTCTCAATCCAGTTACCATAAGTCGATTCATAAGTCGATTATCTCTCAAACTTTCTTCAACAATTATCCCCTTATAACGCATGATTATGATTTCCCAGCTACATGTGAGTATTTTTGTTGAAAGGTTATCATTATCTTAAAGTTAATGAATTACTAATCTTTACAAAATCTGCAACACTTAGCTGTTCGGGTCGAGCCATAGGATTTACTCCCAATAACTCTAAACTAGATGCGCTACAATATTGTTTTAATGAATTAGATAGAATTTTTCTTCTTTGGCAGAATGCAGCTGTTACTAACTTATAAAAATGTTCATAATCATTAGCTTTAACAGGCAAAATTGTGTGCGGCACAAAACGCACCATACAAGATTCCACTTTTGGTACAGGATTAAAAGATTTTGCTCCAACATGAAACATAGTATCAATTTTAGAATGATATTGCGCCATAATACTTAATCGACCATATTGTTTACTATTTGGCGCAGATCCTAGTCTCTCAGCCACTTCTTTTTGCAATAAAAAATGCATGTCATTAATTAACGAGGAACAGCCAAACAATTTAAATAATAATGGTGTGGAAATATTATATGGTAAATTACCAACAATTCTCGCTTTGTGATTAGGTGATAATAACGAAAAAAAATCTATATTTAATACATCTTGATTAATTATAGTTAATTGATTATTACTTATTGCATGCTGAAATTTTTGGGTTAATTTGTTAAACAAATCACGATCAATTTCAATAGCAATTAATTTGGCACAATTGGCTATTATTGACGTTGTTATAGCACCTAAACCAGGACCTATTTCTATTATAGTTTGATCTTTTTTAATATTGATAGCAGTAATAATTTCTTCTATTACCAGTTGATCAATCAAAAAATTCTGTCCAAATTCTTTACGTGGTTTATGCCCATCTCCCCTTTCCAGCATAGCTGGAGGGGGGCTTGGGGAGAGGTTACAAGAGGATTTCGACTTTGGCATCATCACGAATTTTCTTTAACCAAATTTCTAACATCTCATTAAATTTTTGCTCACGTAAGATCCCAGCAACCCGATGACGCATTGCGTCAGTAGAGCTACCCGCATCACGATTACCCATAACTTGAACTAAATGCCATCCCAACTCAGTTTTAAATGGCTCGCTAATTTCTCCAACCGGTAATGTGCTAATATTGGACCAAAACTCAGGAATTACCGATGCTTCCGTAATCCACCCTAAATCACCACCTTTCACCGCAGTACTTAGCTCTTCCGATTTTTTTTCTGCTAATTTTGCAAAATCTTGTCCTTGCATAATTTGTTTGCGCAAAGCTAATAAATTTGCGGCAGCTTCTTGTTCAGATGTATTAGCACCTGGTTTAATTAAAATCTGCCTCACTCGCAATTCTTTATAATCATTTTTTTTACCAAAACGCTTATCGTGTAATTTTATAATATGAAAACCACTAGCACTTTGAATAGGTCCAACAACATCATTCACTTTCATATTAGGAACATGCTTAACAAAAATAGTTGGAATTTCATTAATTTGTCTCCAACCTAAATCACCACCATCTAGCGCTTTACTACCAGAAGAATATGCCGCAGCTAGCTGTTTAAATTCTTTACCTTGTTTAAGTTCTGCAATAATTGTATTAACTTTTGTATCAATTTCTTTTAAAGCTGCTGGGCTAGGCTTGGATGGTGCTACAATTAAAATATGTCCTAAACGGTACTCTGTACCACTATTATCTTGCCCTGCGGGCGAATTTAAATATCCATCGATATCTAATGCTGAAATTCTAATTTCGTTACCAACTTCACGTTGCTGTAATTTTGATAATATTAATTCTGTTTTTACATGTTCTCTAAAATTCTCGAAAGTCATACCATCGTTTTGAATTTTTTGTTTATATTCAGCTACAGTTAAATTATCATTCTTTGCTAAATCTATAATAGCTTGATTAACACTAGTGCTATCTACTTCAATTGCAGATTGTTTGGCTAATTGTAATTGAACGTGATCTAAAATAATTTTATTTAAAACTTGGTGTTCTAAAACTTGTTTAGACGGTAATGTAATATTTTGTCTAGATAAATTACTAGTTACTAATTTAGTTTTTTCAGATAATTCTGAAGCAGTAATAATATCCTCACCAACAACTGCCACCATTTTATCTAATTGTTGGGCTGCACATGCTGGATTTAAAAAATTACAAAATATTAAACATAAAAACAAAAAAACATGGTTTTTATTATTTTGGGCAACATTTTTATTAAACATTTCATTTAACCTATTTTAACCTGACTTATTTTAAATAATTATAATTATTTAACTTATTGATTTTACTAAAATTTTTCTCCGGCCTTGTACCCGGGGATCTTACCAGATAAATAATTATTCTCTAAACTACCCAGATCAGTAAAGCCTTTAAATACTAATTGTGCTAAAAACTTATTATTATACCTTTTTTGAATAAAATTTTCTGTAGAAAATAAACTTCTCGCCCAAGCAAAACGCAAAATAGTACAACAATCGTGTAATTCCACGCCAACCAAGCTATATACAGATCGCTTTTGACTTAAATCATAATCAAATTTTCCTAATAAATTTATACTATCTTTCACCGCCCATACAACAGAAGTTTGTCCTTGATGCTGAGGCACTTGGGTAAAACGCATATATTGATAACCTATATTAATAATTTTGTCATCATCTAATTTATATTGACCAGTAAGCGTGCTACTGCGTGTTTGATTTAATTTTTGCCTAACTACATTTGCCTCTAACATGAATTGTGGAGTTAAATTATAATTCAATAACATAGCAATTGGAGACCAATTGCCAAATTCTAAATTTTCTCCTAAATATGAAGTTAAGCCACGGAAATATCTAGCTCTTGCTATACCAAAAGAAGCTTTTTCTTCACCGCCAAACGGATATATACCTGTTTTAGCCCCTAATGTAACTTGATTAGCATCAGATAGCCTATCTGCACTACCATAACGATTATCTCTAAATAATTGATTATAACTAAAATCAGTTGCCCCAGTGTCAAATATTGGGTAACGATCCTGCTCAACTTTTGGTACATATAAATAATATATTCTTGGTTCTAATGTTTGTTGCCAATTATTATTAAAATTTCTAGTAAAATTTAAACCACTGTTAATATCTAAAATTGGAATAGCCCTGGATGGATTGTTTGGTTTTTTTATTAATGTATCGCTTTGGCTAAGGTGTAAATTTTTATAAGATAATGTATCTAACTGTACTCTTGGTTGTATATAACCATATGATTTGTGGATTGGATGCTCAAAACTAGGACGAAAATGCATCCGTTTACCAGTAGTATTAGTGGCTATACCATCAATTGAACGCAATTTAAAATCCACATAACTAATATTATACCTGATCCGAGATTGACTTGGTAAATGTATATAATTTGAACTCCACATAACTTCTGGCATTTTTTTGTATTGCTCAACAGCTATTGGCCCCTCAAACGGATATAAAGTTTGATATTGCAATACTCTAAACTTTAATAATCCATAATTATTAGCATTCTCAATCTTAGCTGATTGCTCAAGATGTAACGAAGAACTATGCATTACTTCTTCTATAGTAGAGCCAACATTAGGACCAATACTAGATTGTGTACCAAAACTTGAAATTTTAGTAACGGAATTTAAATTACTTTGACCAACATCTTGTCCGAAATCTTGTAAATAATTACTATCGCTGACTTTATTATAATTAACATACAGGTTCCAATTTTGATCGATCCTTGTACCATCAGAAAACCATAAAGCATAGCGTTGCTTATTATTACGCAAATTACGATAACGCACATCACTAGTAGCTACTACACCAGGACGTGCAATCTTATCCTCTATAAAGCTCCTATACCCATTGTCTTGTGGTAAAAAATTGAACCTTAATATTCCTAAAGATTTACTCGTTAAATAGCGAAATTGATTGTCAAATTTATATCCTCTTTTACTTAAATAAAATGGAGATATGGTATAATCATAATTTTCTGCCATGTTCCAATACCATGGTAAACCAATGGTGGCTCCATGCTTAGTGCTACTGCCTATTGATGGAAGCAAAAACCCTGTTTGTCGTCTTTTATCAATTGGAAAATTAACATATGGCCAATAAAATATTGGCACGTCTTTTACATACATTTTCGCATGCCAAGCTTCGCCACGCCCAGTAACTTTATTCATTTTTACTTTTTTAGCAGCTAACCGCCAATTATTATTGCCAGGCTTGCAAGTTGTGTAACTAGCGTCTGGCATTTGCATTGTATTGTCTTGAAAAATCTCTATTTTAGAAGCATCTCCAGTTGCATGATGAGTATACATTCTATAATTAGCATCATAGATAACTTTATAATTGTTTTTTGGTATGACTTTTGCAGAACTTCCTATAACACGTAACCCAGGCTCTTGTAATTTTACATGACCAACAGCAGTAAACGACTCTATTTCTCCATTAGAATTTTGTTGCACAGCAGCATGATCACTATTTAATTGTTGATTGTTTTTAGCGATGGAAACATTTCCATCAAAATTAGATAATCCTTTAGAAACTAATTTAGTTCGATCTGAATTAATAATTATTGTGTCTACTGGATGATTTTTAGTTAGATCTAACGGATATTTAGGTTCTAGATAATAACCACCGCACAATTTATTAGCTTTTTGCCTACACATAGGAAAATGTTGCCAATCACTATTATCAGATTGATTATGGTTATCAGTGCCAGCCAGTAAGTTAGCAGGAATACCAACCACAAATGCAGCCAAAATTTTTATTTTTAAATAAGTTTTATTAAATTGCATAATATATTTTTAAAAAAACATTTTGTAAAAATTACAAAACATATAGATTCTATGACTTATAGATTCTATACTTAGCTAAATACTTCGGCAAATAAAATTACGGATCTTGATATCATAATTATGACATACACCAATACTACAACCGAACACCTGTCGATACTAAATGATTGGATACAATCTATAAGTTTAGATATTGGCTTAACATCAGATTTTTCTATTCAACCTATAGTTGGTGACGCTAGTTTAAGGAAGTATTACTTATTAATTCCAAACACTAAAAATAATCCTCCTCAACCACAATTCATAATAATGCAGACTCCAATCGACAATAGTATGAAAAATTTTATAAATATTGCAAATATTTTGTCAGAATTGAATTTATCAATTAATGTTCCAAAAATATTTGCCATAAAATCAACTACTCATGTTGGTTATTTATTACTAAGTTATTTAGGAGAAAATTTATTATTTAAACATTTAAATTTAAATACAGCTGAATCAATGTATAAAATAGCTTGGAAAGCATTAGCTGACGTCCAAATAGCTGCTAAAAATATTAATTTACCAGCTATGGATCGCAGGTATATTAAAAAAAACTTGTTGCTGTTTAAAACATGGTACCTAAAAACTCATCTAAATTTACCTAACATGTTTAATATAAATAATTTATTGAACAATTTAGAAAATTATTTTGTTAAAGTGTTCTCTTCTCAACCACAAGTATTTGTACATGTAGATTATCATTCCAAGAATTTAATTTTAGAAACATTACATTTAAATACAGATTCAAATGTAATGGGAATTTTAGATTTTCAAGATGCAATGCTTGGACCGATAACTTATGACATTGCCTCATTATTACAGGATGCTTATCTAATTTGGCCAGAAGATTTGACCGAAAAAATTTTGCTTAATTATCATGCGCATTTAATAAAACATAAAGCCTTGTTTAATTTATCTACAGAGCAATTCTTAAAATATTTTTATTTAACAGGATTACAGCGTCATATTAAAAATTTAGGAACTTTTGCTAGATTAAAATATTTTTATAAAAAATCTGATTATGTAAAACACATACCTAATTTATTAAATTATATTAATAAAACTTGCGATAAATTCCCAGATCCAGAGCTTTTGGCATTAAAAAAATTATTAACAAATTCAACTTGTGGCGTAGCTGAAGGTTAACCATGAAAGCCATGATCTTAGCCGCCGGATATGGTAAACGAATGTTACCATTAACCAATCTTATTCCTAAACCATTGGTTCAATTTAACAATAAATATTTAATAGAATACTCTATAGAAAACTTAAAAAAAGCTGAGATAACCCAACTGGTGATTAATCTACATCATTTAGGAGATCAAATTAAAAACGTATTAGAGAATGGCTCCAGATGGGGAGTAAATATTAGTTACTCAGAAGAACCGGAGTTATTAGATACTGGTGGCGGCATAGTACAAGCAATTAATAAAAATTTGTTGGGAACAGAACCATTTATAGTTGTTAGTTCAGATGTTATTTCTGATTTTGATTTTAGCTCTTTACCCACCAAATTATCTAAATTAGCTCATTCAATTTTAGTACCAAATCCTAGTTTTAATCCAAACGGTGATTTTAGTTTAAATAATAATTATTTAAACTTACCAAATAATGATACTAAATTAAATTATAATTATGCAGGTATTAGTATTTTTGATCCGAAATTTTTCTTGGATCCACCAAGCAAGATTTTCCCGCTAGTTACATGCATAAAAAAAGCTATAAAAACCCATCAAGTTACAGGGGAAATTTATACTGGTTCATGGAAGAACATTGGGACTTTAGAAGACTTACAGTCCATATAAATAATAAATTTAATTCATGAAATCATCTAAACCTTAGGACAAACGACATGTTATCAAATAAAAAAATTATTTCAGCTTCCATATTATCAGCAAATTTAGCTCAACTTGGTGAAGAAATAAATAAAGTTTTAAAAGCTGGTGTTGATTGGATCCACTTTGATGTTATGGATAATCACTTTGTACCAAACTTAACATTTGGACCAATAGTATGCCAATCTTTAAGAGATTACGGAATTACAGCACCAATTGATGTACATTTAATGGTTAACCCAGTTGATCAATTAATTATAGAATTTGCGAAAGCCGGAGCAAATGCTATTACTATTCACCCAGAAAGTACCAAACATTTATATAGCAGCTTACAATTAATTAAAGATGTTGGTTGTAAAGCTGGAGTAGCATTAAACCCCACAACACCAATAGATATTATAGGGGAGATCTATAAGCAATTAGATTTAATTTTAATTATGTCTGTAAACCCTGGATTTGCTGGGCAAAAATTTATCGAGAGCAGTTTGCAAAAAATTGAATTAATAAAAACCATGCTTAAAAAATTAAATTGTAACGTCTCATTAAGCATTGATGGTGGTATAAATTCTGATAATATTGCAGATTTAGCTAAAAAAGGCGTGGATATATTTGTGGCAGGTAGTAGTATTTTTAAAGCTAACGATCCTATTTACATAATTAATAAACTGCGAGGCTTAATAGATTAATAATACAGACGAACAAATTGGCTTATTTATAATAAGCCAGTTTTTACATGCCGTCATTGAAAGTAGCTTATTATCCAGGGGTATTCAGCGAACAGTTGAGCAAATGACCATCAACAGCCTCACCCCTTCAAGTTCAATTATAATTCACGCTTACCAGGTCCCTCTCCAACAAAAATTGTTGGAGAGGGCGTTCACCTTGATACATATTCTATGTTTTTTGCTATATTTTTCAGTACTTCCCAATTCCAAAATCTTAGTACCTTAAAATGCAGAACAGATAAAATATAAGTCCTTATATCATCATACTCTTGTTGTTCCAAATGAAAATTACCATCTAACTCAACTATTAATTTATGTTCTAGACATACAAAATCTGCAATATAATTGCCTATCCAATATTGTCTGCGGAATTTTATATTCATAAATTTTCTATTTCTAATAGCTTGCCATAAAATATTCTCAGCTTTAGTAGCTTTTTTTCTTAAAATTTTTGCACATTGTAATAATTTAGCTTGTTTCATAATATAAAAAGTACTGAAAACCAAATTATCTGTATATAGCATTTTTACTGATATTATTATGCTAATATGAGCATATGGTGCCCACCCTCTCCAACAATTTTTGTTGGAGAGGGACCTGGTAAGCGTGAATTATAATTGAACTTGAAGGGGTGAGGCTGTAGTAGGCTCTTCCGGGTAAGAAAATATTAAATTTCGTCTTACCCCACCAAGACGAATAAGAGAATTACTTAAACTTATTTCCGTGTTATTTTGAATGTGTGTAGCATTTAAGCGTGATCTTGCTACCCTACGTCTTTGTGGAGCTCTCGGTTCAATATTATTAATTCCTTGGTTGGTCGGAGTTCCTGGTCTATTATTATTTTGCATATATTTGATCTCCCAATATATTTTATTATTATTGTTTGTTATTATTCTTAATTAACGCAATAATATTGAATTTTTTTTGTTAAAAAAAGTGTAATTACCAGGACGTTTGCTTCACCTAGGCAAACAACCCGTAAATATCACAAATAATGACCAAAATTATCATTTAAAAAATATTTGATTGATTAATGTACATGATGATATTACAAGCATTTTTGCTTTGTGTTATCTGCTAGCGTATATCCAATAGAATTTAATTTTATTATTTCGTATAATCAATTATTGACACAAAAATATTAAAAATTCTGAATTTTATAGGCGTAGATCATATGCAGCCACGCAAAATAACAAGTAAACCTAAAAATACTAAAGCAAATAAATTAACCACTAAATTGGGTGTTAGTTATTTAAATTTAATTGCGCTAGGAGAAAATTCTAATACCATAGCCAATTTATTAACCTCTTTAATTGCAACATGTAACTGTAATATTATAAACAGCAGAATCATAGAATTTGGTGAAGATCTTGCACTAAGTGCTTTAATCAGTGGAAAATGGAACGAAATTATTAAATTAGAAAAATCTTTATTAGCTTTAACTAAAAAGCATCAACTACATATACATACTAAACGCAATAATAATATAAAAATAATAAGCACTGATGAACTTAATCCATATATAAATTATACCGTACAAACTGTCACTATAAACAAACCAGGTATTTTAAATAAGTTACTGCAATTTTTTAATCGAGAAAATATTGCAATTAAAGAAGCAAACACTAATCAGCATAATATTAATGCTAACTTAATACAGATCGAAATTCAGGTAAAAATTCCTGCAGATAGGCACATTGTCTCCTTAAGAGAGGCATTTTTAACATATTGTGATACTTTAAATTTAGATATTAGCCTAGAACCATCAAATTAAGGTTTATATTTTATTATAGCCAACAGCTTTGGGTATTTAAAAATTCTACGAATGTTCCCTCGCAATTGGCCAAACAGCTATAACTGTTTTTACTAAAGTAGCTAATGGAATAGCAAACACCACTCCCCACAACCCCCAAACAGATCCAAAAAATAAAATTGCTATAACAATTGCAATCGGATGTAAATTTACTGCCTTAGAAAATAAAATTGGCACCAATATATTACCATCTATCGCTTGAACTATAAGATACGCAATCAACATATAAACTAATTTCAGGCTAAAGCCCCATTGCAAATAACCAACTAAAATTAATGGTATAGAAACAACTACCCCACCGACATACGGAATAATTACAGATATTCCAATTATTGCTGCTAATAATATCGCATAATTTAATTCAAAATATAAAAACACTAATGAATTAGCCAAGCTTACTATAGTAACTTGCACAATTTTACCGCGAATATAATTACCAATTTGTTTGTCCATTTCTAACCAAATAGTGCGCAATACTTTCCTGTTTTTTGGAAAAAATTTAACAAACCAATCAACAATAACATCACTATCTTTTAAGAAAAAAAACACCAATAACGGTACTAGAAATAAATATACCAGCCAAGCTATTATGCCTGGAATATAGGACAAAGAAGAAGACACTTTAGTTTTTGCCCAAGCTTGAATATCAACTAACAAACTAGACACCAAAGTATCAATTTGCTCTCTAGAAAAATACGCTGGATATTGTTCTGCTAATTTAATTAACGAAGATTTAGCCCCCTGCAACATATATGGTAAATCTGAGAATAAATTACTAAGTTGTCGCCACAACAATGGCAGCAACACTAAAATAGCTATTATAAATATTGCTAAAAACGCTATGTATACTATTGGGTATGCAACATTTCTCGAAATGTTTTGTTGAACAAGCCCATTTATTAACCACTGCAACAAATATACTATAATTAGGCTAGTAATAACTGGAGCGAAGATCTCTCCCATAGTTACAATCAAGCCAAAACTAATAATTAAAAACAATAACAATAATACAGCTTCGGGATTAGAAAAATATTTTTTATACCAAGACTGAAAGATGCCAAGCATATTTATTAATTCCTTGTAATAACTCTATTTTTGTAATAAGCAACAAATACTCTCTCCAGTATACCATCTGGACAAAAATTTATGGCCAGTTTTTTTAACATATACCTGGCAATCTATAATAAAACTAGGATCACTGACTATTATTAATAAATTTTCCCCGCTAGACAGTTTGTCCATAGCTTGTTTAGTTTTTATAATAGTCCAAGGACATGTTAAAGTAGTTAAATCTAAAGTGCTCATACAACAATCTAATAATATATTATGGTAAAATATGATAAAAAAAATTATTTATAAATTAATAAATAAAAGTACGAGTTATTTTTGTATATCTCCTAATGTTACCTTATTGATATTAATGTTAATAGCAATTAATAGCATTAATAGTGCAACTGCTAATAATTTACCTAATTTTGGCAACGAAACACAATCTATTATTTCTAAAAAAGAAGAAATTATTATAGGTAAAACTTGGTTGCACCAAATACGACATGCCGGAATGATCGACCCAGATCCTATTGTAAGTGCTTATATTAATCATTTAGGCAATAGCTTATTAGCTAATGCCAATCAAGTTGATTTAAGCAAATTCAATTTTTTTATAGTGCCTGGCGACGAGGTAAATGCTTTTGCATTTTTTGGTGGTAATATTGGAGTTTTTTCTGGATTAATTAACATAACAGAGACAGAAAGTGAATTGGCGGCTATTTTAGCTCACGAAATAAGTCACATCACTCAAAAACATTCTGCCAGACAATTATTACAACAAAAAAAATTAATGCCGCTTACTATTGCAGAGGCTGCTGCCGCTATAGCTATTGGCGTACCTGACTTGGTTTTACCAGTTCTTGGTGGACATATACAACAAATGTTAACTTTTTCTAGAGAAAATGAACAAGAAGCTGATCGTATTGGAATACAATTACTTAATAAATCTAAATTTGATCCAAGAGCAATGGCTAATATTTTTCAACGTTTTAGCCAAATAAATACCGAACTACAAAAAACCCCTGAATATTTATTAACCCATCCAATGTTTGAATCTAGGATCCCTGATGCCTATAACCGCACAGAACAAACAAGTTATAGACAATTTGTAGATCACATAGATTATGGTCTTATTAAGGCCAGGATCAAAAACAACTTAACCGCTAATAAAACTAATTTATTGACGCAAATTGAAAATAGGTTAAAAAACCATCGTTACAGTAATTATACAGTATTACGTTACGAACAAGCGTTGGTTTTGCAAGATTTACATAAAACCACACTAGCTATCAATATTTTTAAAGAATTAATAGAAAAAAATCCAGAAAATATTATCATACAATTATCTTTTTCCCAATTACTAGCAACCACAGAACCAATTTTTGCCAAAAATAAATTAGCCAATTTAATGCAGATATCTCCAGATTATTTGCCATTAATTTTAACTTATGCCCAAACTTTACTGACATTAAACTTACCGTTAGACGCTAAAAATGTTTTGCAACAATATAATAAAAACCATATTTACGATCTTATAGAAGAACCAAAAATATATGAATTGTTACTTGGATGCTCACAAAAATTAAATGAACAAGATGAAAGTTTATTTGCACAAACAAAATTACTTATTTTAAATAATAATTTATCAGCTGCTGAACAAAAAATTGAACTGGCATTACAAGCTAGTAAAAAACCTAATATTAATAAAATAAAAAAATTTAAAGCGGAGCTCGAAAAATTTATTAAAGATACTAAAGAAATAAGCATATAAAACGATTAAATGCGCACACTAGGGAAAAACGATAGGGAAAAACGATAGGGAAAAACGATTATGAACTTGTTAGAACTTTTAAATATTCCACAAAATCAATTAAGCGGTTTTACCAAAATTGAATTAAATCTTGATGAAAGTGAAGATTTAAATGATTTGAAATTAAAAGTATTATCTATAGCTTTATCGCATTGTCACAATCTATTAGAACTCAATTTATCATATTGTGGTATTGGTTTGATGGAGGGTGTTAATTATCAAATTTTATTTAATGCCATACGAAGTTGTTCAAAATTACAAAAACTTGATATGGCTTTTAACAATATTTCAGAATTAAGTGATAATGGTTTTGCAGCCTTACTTAATCTTTTGAATACCTTACCACACTTACAACAACTTGATCTGACAGCTAATAATTTGGAAGATTTAGGTGAACATAATTTTGCACTTTTATTTGAGACACTAGAACATTGCTTAGAATTAAGACAATTTAATTTTAGCGAGAATAATATTTCTGGTTTAAATAATAATAATTTTCATACATTATGTAGATGCTTATCTAATTTTGCAAATTTAACACAACTCGATCTATCATCTACAAACCTTGGCAATTTAACAAAGGCTAAGTTTATAGAATTATTTGTAGCACTAAATAATTGTGAAAAACTAGAACAACTTAATATAGTGTATAACGATTTAGATGCTATAGATGATAACAAGTTTAACATTTTATGTGATGCACTTATGTCTTTTCAAAATTTGCAGGAATTCGATGTTGATTCTAAGGATGATTTGGAAAGAAAAGTATTACAACAAATTGCGACTAATTTAACAAAACAAAGAATAGTAACAACACCTACATTGAAATGTAAAATATAGCAAAGCGATAATCTTAAGAATCGTAATGACTTGACTCAATTTTAGATTGATTGACTGCATCATAAGCATCTGAACCAAACAATCTATTCAAAAAAGGTACGCTAATTGCCGTTAACCCTAATACTAAATACATGATAACTGTAAATAACGGTACTACTTTAGGATTATTACGATGCTCTTTATAATGGACCATACATCCCACTAACAAGAATACCCCTACTAATATACAAGCAGCCCAAAAAAATCTAGTTAATACATTCACCCCAACAAACAAGTTATCTGCCATTCCACCAAAGGTTGAGGCTAATACGGTTTTCGGATAAACAATGCTAAATGCTATAATTGCTTTTACTATGACCTTCATACCACTTCCTATAAATTATATATAGTGGGTCGTGAGGGATTCGAACCTTCGACCAATAGGTTAAAAGCCTACTGCTCTACCGACTGAGCTAACGACCCATTTAAAATTTAAACAATCTAATAATTTAAAATTAGTTATACAAATTAAACGATAATTATACTGTTTTACTTTGCAAAAACAATAGCTTGTCCTAAATCACAACATATGAGGCTCATGCTAACCTCTAACTTCTTGGTAATATTTCTTAAAATACTCCATTGGAATTAAATTGCCAAGCGATTGATGAGGCCTACACGATTACTACTAACGCTAGCTTCAGATATTTTTTTAAGAATACTGCCTATATTTAAATGGTAATTTTTATTAGCAATTATCAAAGCTGTATTACCATCTTGATTGCACATACTAATATCAGCTCCCAACTCTAAAAGACTCTTAGCTATATCTATATCTCCGTTTTTAGCAGCAACCATCAAAGCGGTATTACCACCATTATCACTCATATTAACGGTATAAAGTTTTTTTAATGCAAACATAGCCATTGATATTCCTTGCTGAGCTTTAAAAATTAACTCTGTACTACTATGTATTTTTTTTCTAATATGCCCAACAAGAATATTAAATATATCTTTATTAAAAAGTTCATTATTGTACATTATTATTGAATATATTAAAGCTGTACAACCAATATGCCTATTGCCACTTAATCCGTGATCTCTTTTCTCAATTATACACCAACCCCCATTACCACTTAACCTGAGATCTTTTTTCTCAATTATATATAAACACCAAGGATCATAAAATACACTGAATGATGAATCCACATCAAAACGGGCACGCAGGTTTGGATCACCATCATAATTACGAAAGAGAACAAGATCATTACAGTCAACAAATTGCTCATTGCTCCACAGATATATTTCTTTATAATTATACGTACATTCCTGTGTGCCTTTATTAATATCAGCTCCAGACTCTAGAAGGATATTGACTATTTCATGATTTCCACACCTTATTGCCAATATTAAATAGGTACAACCATAAAATATTTCTTTACCTTGTTCATTATAATATTTTCCAATAGGGAATATGCAGTTAACATCAACAATTCCACTGTATAATATAGCTTTCACCTGATCAGTATCGCCATTACGAATAGCAAGTACCAAAGATTTTTGGTTGTCGTTAATCATAAAAAGTTCATCTTGTGCTGTCTTCATGTCGTTTTCGCATTTTTTACATTTTATCAATGTCATAGAGTACCTCACCTATTAATCCGGCTTCAAAAGAGCCCAAACAGGCCCAGTGCTAACGAACGTGCTTTATGTATTAATAGCCTTCCTTCTCTTTTGATCTTTAACCCAACCTGACTCCAAAAACATATTTTCAATTAGTTATAAGGTTTTTTTCAATCTCATAAAAATCTTGTGAATGTTTATATATTAGCGAGATCATGGAGATGGTGAATGCTTACTTGTAGAAGTGGTTTTATGGCCGATAGGGTTGATTTGCTCAATAGTTTTTTTCATGCTATCACAAAAATCTTTAAGTTCTTCAGGATTTCTAAAGTTTGCACCCACACTAAAAAACATTCCTTTTTTATTATCAGAGTTTAATATTGGTGTAAGATTTTTAATAAGTTCGTCCCAAATAAAGATTATTTGATCTAAATTTTCTTTGTAATATTTACTATTATGAATATTAATCGCAGTGTCGCTTTCAGCTGTAGCTAACCCAAAATGCAGTTCACCATCAAGTAAATTAAAGTGCATGGAGTCATTAAATAAGTGTTTGAAAAATTTCACTACTGATTCACATTGCCTTCTAAATCTATGACCATGTTCACCGCCGAGCCAACCACGACGTTTATCTCGAGATTCTTCTTCTTTTATTTCTTCTACTATGCTTTTTACATAACCTTGTAAGGTACTTATAGTATTAAGCACAATCTCTTTTTCGCTTATGGTTGGTAAATTATTTTCTGACATCATTTTCTTAACTACGTCAGGTATATCTCTACCTTTAGAGTGTTCTTTGATTGTATAATAGCATTTTAAGATGTTTTCTTTTTGTTTTTTAAAAAAATCTGTATCTTTATTTTGATCTGCGTTAAGTATTGCAAGGTTAAAGGAACCTATACAACGAAGTAAAATCTTTTTCGATTCTGTTGCTGCTTGTTGCCCATATAATGTTGCGAGGCTTGATAATTCTTCAAGTGCATTTTCTAATAATAAATTTTGTAATGGATTTGTTGGCATACTACACCTTATTAATTATTGATAACTATTTAGTTGCTAATAGTTCTTTTTTATTATTCTAAAAGGTAAATTTTATATTAATGCAATTTAGTTGTTAAGTCAACAAAAATTCTGGCCATTTTAAGTTAAATAGATTTCTCAGTCTCAGATGTATCTGATCCTACACAATAGCTAAATGTGCCAACGAGAGCCAGACAACATATTTTATTTGAAATGCAAAATAACTTAGTATATTTTAGCGCCATGGACAATATTATCATTCTTCCTTTAATAAAAATTATGCAAAATTTGCCAGTAGAAATTACTTCTTTTATTTTATTTGGGGTTTGCATTACTGCTATGTTATTACTTTTTAGATTGTTTGGTAAACATGGCTTATATATCTATAACATTGTGGCTGTTTTAGCCGCTAACATCCAAGTTCTTAAAGGCATGCAACTAAGTTTTAGTAATGGACCAGTAGCGTTGGGCACAGTCGTATTTTCTACTACTTATTTATGCAGCGGCATATTAACTGAACATTACAGTAAAGAAGCGGCTAAACAAGGCATTTGGTTTTGTTTTGCAGCACAAATATTAATGACTATCTTAATGATTATGGCTATTGGACATCAACCACTCCCAGTACACGCCATTGTGTCAGGTACGGAACATATGCTCCTAGCTGAACAAGCTATATCTTTGTTATTTACCCCATCTCCACGCCTGTTATTATCCAGCTTATTAGCATTCACTATAGCTCAGTTCACTGGTGTTTGGATATTTCAAATATTAAGCAATTTTACTCATAAAAAATACTTATGGTTACGCACAATAATCTTAACTACAGGATCAACTACGATCGATGCTTTTATCTTTAATTTTTTAGCATGGAGTATTTTATCTCCTCAACCTGCGAGTTTTTCCGTCATTTTATATACATATATTTTATGGGCTTTAATTACTCAGGGATTTATAACTATTTTATCTACCCCAATGATTTATCTAAGTTATCGTTGCAGACCTATAAATGCCATATACACCCATGAACAACCATAATTTTAACTTTACAATTCATCACCGTACAAAAAACAATCAAGCACGTTGTGCTACCCTTTTAACCCCACACGGCACAGTCGAGACTCCAGCATTTATTTTTTGTGCAACTAAAGCTTCTATAAAAAGTGTCTCTCCAGACGACATGAGAGCTAGCGACACTCAGTTTATTTTAGCCAACACTTATCATTTAATGATTCAACCAGGATCAGAAACTGTTGCAAAACTTGGTGGGTTACACAAATTTATGGGTTGGGATGGACCCATGCTAACCGATTCTGGTGGATTTCAAATTTTTAGTCTTGGGCATGGCTCGATAGCCGATGAAATTAAGGGCAAACGTAATAATACTTCTAAAACACTTTTAAAAATTACTGAAGATGGAGCGCTATTTAAATCTTATCTTGATGGCAAAATGCATCTTTTAACTCCAGAACGTGCAATGGAAATTCAACGCAATCTTGGTGCAGATATTGTACTAGTTTTAGATGAGTGTACTCCATTTCATGTTAATAAAGATTATACCAAGCAATCCATGGATCGATCCCATCGTTGGGCGGTGCGTAGTTTAAAAGAATTCAACAGTAAAAATAATGGAATGCAATCACTATATGGTATTGTTCAAGGTGGAATATACGAAGATTTAAGATCAGAGAGTTGTAATACAATCAATGAGCTTCCTTTTTTCGGACAAGCAATTGGCGGTTCTTTAGGTGCTACTAAGCAGCAAATGTACGATGTTGTTGGGTTTACCAAGGATAAATTAAATCCAGAAAAACCTACTCATTTGCTTGGAATTGGCGGTATTAGTGATATTTTTTCT